>Ga0307478_10000130_pt1 | contig 89251 bp, 76 predicted proteins | sample atmos_gasesECM4C_2_FD_203713 | JGI IMG/M metagenome (GOLD analysis project Ga0307478, IMG submission 203713) | Hardwood forest soil microbial communities from Morgan-Monroe State Forest, Indiana, United States - atmos_gasesECM4C_05 | ecosystem: Environmental > Terrestrial > Soil > Temperate...
GGCGTCCGAAAGGGCCGCTCCAGGTCTGGACGACGACTGCGCAAGATTATTACCGCGGCGCACACAATGACAAAGGCCAGGAGCGTACCGATGCTCACCATCTGGCCCAGGCTGCCAATGGGAACGAGCGAACCGAAGATGGCGGCGCCCAATCCGGTAATTGCCGTGGATTTCCACGGAGTCCGAAAACGCGGGTGGATATCGCCGGCCCACTTCCAGAGCAGGCCGTCGTTTGCCATCGAATAAAACACGCGCGATTGCCCCAGCAACATCACCAGCATCACCGTGCTTAACCCGGCCAGCGCTCCCGCGTTCACGACGTAACTCCCCCATTTGACGCCCGTCTCGCGAATGGCCAGCGATACCGGCGCGCCGATGTTGAGGCGGGAGTAGTGCACCGTTGCAGTCAGCAGTCCGGACACCGCGATATAGAGGAAGGTGCAGATTACCAGCGAGCCTAAGATCCCGATAGGCATGTCCTTTTGCGGGTTGCGGGCTTCCTGAGCCGCCGTCGAAACGGCGTCGAAACCAATATAGGCAAAGAAAACAACTCCGGCGGCTCGCAAGACGCCCGACCAGCCATAGGAGCCGAAGGTGCCTGTGTTGGGAGGCAGAAACACTTTCCAGTTGGCTTGAGCGAGGTCATGGTGCTTCAGCACGAAGGGCAGCGCCACAGCGATGAAAGTGAGCACCGCGGTAAGCTTTACGAAGACGATTCCCGTGTTGAAATTGGCCGATTCCTTGATTCCTATAATCAGGATGGTGGTAACCCCGAGGATGGCCAGGAACGCAATTAGGTTGAACTTGGCCGTGGCGTGCGGCAGCGCGGCTATCTGGTCCGCGGGCAAATTAAAAGTGGACGCTGGCCCCCACCGGCCCTCGACCATGACCCAGAGAGCCCCCGGCACGTCGCAGATCTGGGGCGGCAAGCTGATACCGTAGTCCTGCAGAAACGCTACCAGCGTGCTGCTCCAGCCACTTGCAACGGTCGCCGCGCCAAACGCATATTCCAGGATCAAATCCCATCCGATAATCCAGGCAATCAGCTCGCCAAGCGTGGCATAGCCGTAAGTATAGGCGGAGCCGGCGATCGGAATCATAGAAGCGAATTCGGCATAACAGAGACCGGCGAACACACAGCCCGTCCCCGCGAGGATATAGGAGAAGATGATAGCCGGGCCCGCGTAGAGAGCCGCTGCCGACCCAGTTAGCACAAAGATGCCCGCGCCAATGACAGCCCCGATTCCCAAGGTGATCAGGTTCACCGGCCCAAGTGCGCGTTTCAGACTGTGCTCGCTGGTGTCGCCCGCTTCTTTCATCAGCGTGTCGAGCGACTTGGTTCTAAACAAGGGGTTGCCCATGCAACTCCTCCTTTGGGGGTCGGCCCCGCATTTTTATAAGGCTGCCAAATTGGCTTAAGGCATTGTAGGGGCGCAACCTGCTGCGCCCCTACGACTAAATTTAGTTAATGTCGCGAGCCGGTTATGCTTCGCCGCGACCACCAGGACCAGAGCAGATAGACGGGAACCCCAAGCAACACGATCTCCAGGCCTTTTCCAGCCGTTTGCGTTTGGTAAAGCAGCAGCACCAGCATGATGGCGACCGCCGCCACTATGTAGAGCGCAGGAACAAACGGGTAACCGAACGCGCGGTAGGGACGCTCGGCATCCGGGCGTTTCGCGCGCAGCAGAAAAATCCCGATAATCGTCAGCACATAGAAGAGCAACGCGGCAAACACAACGTAATTGAGCAGGTCGCTGTAAAGATTCCCGTAAGTCACCGCGCCAGCCGCATCCACGTGCCGCGTCCGAAGCAGAATCAGGATAGCGATCCAAATACCTTGGTACAGCAAGGCCGAGCCGGGAACTCCCTTATTGTTCAGTCTGCCGGTGGATTGAAAAAAAAGCCCATCCTTAGCCATGGCGTAAGAAACGCGCGCACCGGCCAGGATCAAGCCGTTGTTACAGCCAAATGTAGAGATGATGATCGCCACGGCCATGATCATCGCGCCGGTCGAACCGAAAATGGCGTTCAAAGCCGCGCTGGCCACGCGGTCATCGGGAGCGGTCTGAATTTGCACCAGCGGCAGCGTGCAAAGATAAGCCAGATTCGCGAGGCAATACAGAGTGATGACAATGATGGTGCCGAAAGCCATGGAGAGCGCCACGTCGCGCTTGGGATTCTTTACTTCCGCGGCAGTAAATCCAATGTTGTTCCAGGCGTCAGCCGAAAACAGCGAACCGACTTGGGCTACGCCGTAAGCCACCAACAAGCCAAAAGCGCCGCTTGCGGCAGTGATCGAAGGCACAAAATTTTTCAGGAAATTCGCGCCGGGCTCGATCGTCTGAGCGTTCCGAATTGTCCAGAAGTGACCGAAATTTTCCGTGATGGCCCCGGCATTTCTCCCCACAAAAATACCCAGAAAAATCAATCCGACCAAAGACACCGTCTTCGCGCTGGTGAACACGTTTTGAATCAGCTTCCCGAGCCGCACTCCCCGCGTGTTGATAAACGTCAGGAGCACGATCAACAGCACGCCCACCAACTGCTGAACTGAAAGACTCATCGCATACTTGGAACCCAAAGCGATCGGAGGAACGATCCACGCGGTGGATGAAATCGACGGTAACAAAACACCGAGATAGCGCGCGAAACCCACGGCCACGGCGGCAATCGTGCCCGTCTGAATCACCAGGAAAAGAGTCCAGCCGTAAAGAAATCCCCAGAGGGGCGAGTAGGCCTCGCGCAAATAAACATATTGACCGCCAGCGTGCGGAAACAACGCGGCCAACTCGCCATAAGAAAGAGCCGCCGAAATCGTCAATAACCCCGTGAGAATCCAGGTGAGCAGCAGCCCGCCGGGGGATCCCGTCTGCCGCGAGATGTCCGCGGCGACGATGAAGATGCCCGATCCAATCATCGAGCCCACCACGATCATCGTGCCGTCGAATAATCCGATGGCACGCACGAAACCCGGCTCGCTCTTGGCGGTGCTTTCAGAGATGGAGTGCGTAGTTTCGGCCATTTGGTCGTGCCTCAGACCGCCGTCGCATGGTTCGCGGCTTCCAGAAGTTCGATGTATTGCCGAGCTCGCTGTCCGGGGTCCGGCGCGAGGAGGATATCGCTGATCACGGCTAGGCAATCGGCGCCCGCCTGGAGGACTTCAGCGGCGCGCTGCAGCGTGACGCCGCCGATAGCCACAATCGGTTTGTCCGTCAGCGAACGCACCTGGCGAATCAGTTCGATTCCGACCACGGGTTCGGGGTTGGCCTTGGTGGACGTCCTAAACACGGGTCCGACGGCAATATAGTCAGCCGAGGTCGCCGCGGCAGCCTGGCATTGCTCCAAGTTGTGCGTCGAAACACCCACCAGTTTACCCGCCCCGATTACGGAACGCGCTGCTTCCACTCCCAAATCCTCCTGTCCCACGTGAACGCCGCTGGCTCCCGCGAGCGAGGCCACATCGGCGCGATCATTCACCACCAAGGTCACGCCGCGCGGACTCAGCAAAGAAGAAAGCCGCCTCGAGGATTCGAGCAACTCGCGCGCGGAGGCCTCCTTGTTCCGGTATTGGAGCAAGCGGACACCGGCTTCGGCAAGTTTTCCAGCACACTCTGTTTCGGGAACGGTTAGCAATCGAGCGTCTAATATCACATACAGCCGAGGTAGAACAAGTCGCTTCAACGTTTATTTTCCGTTCGTTCCCAGCAATCTTTCAATGAAGTGGGTATCGAACTTCCCGGCGGCAAAATCCGGATCGGCCAGAATCCGGCGATGCAGCGGAATCGAGGTCTTGATGCCTTCAATGACAAACATCTCCAGCGCCCGCTTCATGCGCCCAATGGCTTCTGTGCGGTCGCGTCCCTTGACGATCAGCTTGGCAATCATCGAATCGTAATACGGAGGGATGACGGCGTCGGCATAAGCCGCGGAATCCACGCGCACGCCGGTGCCGCCGGGCGCCTGAAACGTGGTGATGCGTCCCGCGGACGGCACAAACGTCTCTGGATCCTCGGCATTGATCCGGCACTCAATCGCGTGCCCGGACGGAATAATCGCGCCGGTGGCATCTTCCATTTTTTCCCCGGCGGCAATGCGGATCTGCGCCTTGATCAAGTCCACCCCGGTTACCAGTTCCGTCACCGGATGCTCCACCTGAATGCGCGTATTCATCTCAATGAAGTACATCGCGCCGTCTTGATCCATCAAGAATTCGATGGTGCCGGCGTTGGTGTAGCCGATTTTTTGCAGGGCGTTCACTACCTTGGCGCCGAGGTCCTTGCGCAGTTTCGCGTCCATCACCGGCGAAGGAGATTCCTCGACCAGCTTCTGGTGCCGGCGCTGGATGCTGCACTCGCGTTCGCCGAGATGGATCACTTTCCCATGCTGGTCGCCCAACACCTGAAACTCGATGTGGCGGGGATGCTCGAGGAATTTTTCTGCGTAAACATCGGGGGTGCCAAAGGCCTGCTGCGCTTCGCTACGAGCCGTCTCGTAAGCGCTCAGAAGCTCCCCTTGCTTGCGTACCACGCGCATGCCGCGTCCGCCTCCCCCCGCTGAGGCTTTAAGAATGAGCGGATACCCGATGCGCGCCGCTTCTTTCGCAAGCTGCTCTTCCCCCTCGACGACGCTCTCGCTGCCCGGAATAGTGGGGAGTCCGGCGGCTTTCACTTCCCGCCGAGCGCGGTCCTTTTCTCCCATCATCTCGATGATTTCCGGCCGGGGTCCGATGAATGTGATTTCCGAGGCTTCGCAGACCTTGGCAAAGTTGGCGTTCTCAGAGAGGAACCCGTAGCCAGGGTGGATGGCATCCACATTGGTGATTTCCGCCGCACTGATCACGTGGGGGATGTTCAGGTAGCTCTCGCTGCTTCTGGCTGGCCCGATGCAGACGGCCTCATCCGCAAACCGGACATGGAGAGAGTTGCGGTCGGCCTCGGAATAGACGGCCACGGTGGATATGCCCAACTCCTTGCAGGCACAGATGACTCGCAGGGCGATCTCCCCGCGATTGGCGACTAGGATTTTCTGGAACATGGTTCTGGCACGCCGCTACTTCTGCCGGCTCGGACGGATGCCAAAGAGCGGCTGCCCGTATTCGACGGGCTGCCCGTTTTCGACGAAGATGCGCATGACTTCCCCGGAGGCGTCGGATTCGATCTCGTTCATCAGCTTCATGGCTTCCACGATGCACAGCACTTGGCCCGTCTGCACGTGCGTGCCTACCTTTACAAAAGCCTCCGTGCCCGGACTAGGTGATTCATAAAATGTCCCGACGATGGGCGACTTGACGAGGTGTAAATCTTCGCTGGGGCGAGCCTCCGCAGCCGCGGAGCCACCGGATGGGGGTTGCGGGGCTTCGACCGACCCCGGAACGATAATTTCTGGAACGGACAGCGATCGCGGAGGAACCGCCATCACTCCGCCGGAAGGTTTGCGCAGCCGTATTCGAAGGTCACCCCTGGAATATTCAAACTCCTCCAAATTATGTTCGGTCATGAACTGCAGAAGCTGTTCGATCTGCTGAATTTCCGGATTAGCGAACGACGCGCTGGGCTTTCTGGGCTTTTTGGGTTTCATGCCTGTTTTAGAGCTCAATGAGATCCCGCGGTGCGCGGGTCAGTACTTCCGTGCCCTCGGCGTGAATGGCGACATCATCCTCGATGCGAATCCCCCCAATGCCTGCCGAATACACGCCAGGTTCAATTGTAATTACGTTTCCCGGTTCGAGATGCTTCTTCTGCCCTCGGGCCAGCCTGGGATCTTCGTGGACTTCCAGTCCAAGTCCATGTCCCGTGCTGTGAACGAAGAGGTGGTCCAAGCGATACCCGGCCAGGACTTGCCTCGCGGCACCATCCACATCCAGACAAGCCGCGCCGCTCTTTGCCGCCGTGATCGCGGCGACCTGGGCCTCCAAAACAGCCTGATACCAAGTCCGTATGCGTTTTGGAGCCCGCCCCATGTACACGGTGCGGGTAATATCGCTGCAATAGTGGCCGAGTATAGCACCCAGGTCCAGCACGACCAACTCATTTTTCCTCAGCCGTTTGGCTGTGGGCCGCGCGTGCGGCAGGGCCGCTCTCTCTCCAAAAGCGACAATCGTTTCAAACGCTGGTCCAGACGCGCCTTTCCTTCTCATCTGGTATTCTATCTCGGCTCCCACTTCAAATTCACGGATCCCGGGTTTCAGCAACCCGATAGCGGACTGCACCACTTGGCTCGCCAGCATGGCTGCCCGCCGCATCTGCGCCAGTTCTGCCGCGTCCTTGCGCATCCTCAGGCTCTCGACCTTGCCCGAAGCTGCCACCCACTCGACGCCCGCCCCGGTAGCCTTCTGAAATCCACGCAGTTGCCCCACGGTTAGTTGGGTGGGATCGAAGCCCACTCGCCGGCACCTGGAATCCTTCAAGAACTGGCCAACGGCTCCAGCCAACGATTCCTTGTGCTGCAGGACGCGGACTCCCGACGTTTCCGTCCGGCCTTGCACCGTAAACCGGCCGTCCGTGATCAGAGTTGCCCCTTTCGGCAGCAAGAAGAGGGCGCCGGACTCACCCGTGAAGCCGGTCAAGTAGTACCAGTTGGCCGGAGCGGTGATCAGCAGAGCGTCGATTTTCCCGCCAGAGAGACTGGCCGCCAGCTTTCGGCGGCGTTGCTGAAAAGGACTGTTCATAAATGGAACGAGGAGACTATAGTCTCCTCGTTTCGCGCTTAAGTTGAAAGAGCGTTCCCTGAATTACCCCGGGATGATTCGCGGGGTCAGGAAGAACATCAATTCTTGCGCGCTAGTGGTAACGCTAGTGCGCTTGAACAGATTCCCGATGAGCGGCAGGCTACCCACCAGCGGAACTTGCTGGATGTCCGTGCGCTGGTTGGTAACTATAATTCCGCCGATTACCACGGTACCGCCGTCGGCCACGGTCACTTTCGTTTCCGCGGACTCGGTATCGAGAGCTGGGATGCCAGACACGCGGGGAATACCGGGGTCGATCTGGGTATTTTCCACCAGCACGTCCATGAAAACCGTGCCTTCGGCGGTAATTTGCGGAGTCACTTCGAGTTTCAGCACCGCGTCAATGAGCTGAACGGAGATGGTGTTATTGATGGTGGTCTGAATAGGAATCTTAGTACCTTGTTTGACCGTGGCTTTCTCGTTGTTTTGCGTAATGACCTTGGGTTTAGAAAGAAGCTTGCCGACTCCCTTGGCCTCCGCCGCGGTAATGAAGAAGTCCACGGCAAAGTTCGGTGAACGATGTCCGAGGTAGATTCCGCTGGTCGGAGCGCCGGCTCCAAAATTGGTGGCCAACGGGAGGCTAGTGCTTCCCAGGCCGGTAGACGTGGGAGGTATTAAACCCACCGAGGCCTGGCTAGTGCCGACTGTTGAATCTCCACTTGCGACTGACCGCCCACTCGTGGTTGTTCCCGCAAAACCCAATTGCGTGCCAATATCAAGCGAGAAGGAGCGCGAAGCGGAGACCACCCGCGCTTCGATTTCCACTTGCTGCGACTTGCGGTCCAGATTGCGGATCAGGTTATCGATGGTCGGAATCACCGAGGGAATGTCGCGAATGATCAGCTGATTCGAACGGTCATCGAACAGAATATCGCCGCGCGAACTGAGGAACTTCTTAAGCAGCGGCGCCATGGTAGCCGCCTTGGCATAACTCAACACGCGAGGCACGGTCACAGGAGCAATCGCTTCGGCTTGCGCTTTCTCCAAATCGCGCTGAGTTTCCGCTTCATTCTTGAGAGTGGAACGCGTCGCGATTCGCAGAACGTTGCCGTTCAACTGTTTATCGAGGCTGTTGTTCTGCATCACGATGTCCAGAGCCTGATCCCAGGGCACTTCGTCCAGTACGATCGTAAGGGTCCCTTTGACGGCGGGATCCAGCACCACGTTCAAGCCACTGATCTCGTGAATCAAACGGAAAAAGTCCTTGAGGTCCACGTCTTTCAGGTTTACGGAGATCGGCTCACCGGTGTATTTTCCCGCGGGGGCCGGAGCCGGTGAAATCGGAGCCTGGGCCATGGTGGTGGCCGCGATGCTCGCTTGCTCGACGGCCTGGTGCGCGGCCGCTTGTTGCGTCGCGGAATCCGGCCGGACCGGGTCCTTATCGCTGAACGATGCCAGAGTGACTGAGGGCTGGGTCAGTTCGCCTGGCAAAGTGAAGCGAGGAGGAGAAATTTTCGAATCCTTGGACGAGCGCGCCACCGCTGTACGGGGCGAACCGTTGATGTAACTAAATTCCGGCCCCGTCTTTTCGCTCTGTCGCGAAGTCAAAACGCTGGAAACCGGCGGCACGGAGTTTGACGAAGGTGTCTCGAAGTAGATGACCACCGCCTCCCCGTCGCGCGAAACCTGGTAGGGGGTCGCTGTCGTGAGATCCACAACCACGCGGGCGACGTCCGGGCGGTATTGGCCGATGCGCACGCCGCGCACGGGCGCGGATATCCCGGGGATGACCGTCCTCTCGACCGCTAGCCGGGCTCCCGCGAAATCCAGCACCAGGCGATCCGGGTTCTGCATGCGGCCGGCGTGAACGTCGAGATGTCCCTCGCCTTCCACGCGCACCGCCGACCGTTCCGGGGCTTGCGTAATGGCAACGCTGGAGATAATCGCCGAGGTCGCGCCAGCGGGGGCCTGCGTCTGGGCCAGCACGGGACTCGCCGCCAGCGCCATGCTTAGAAGCATCAGGTAGCCATGCCGAAGGGCTGGCCGGTTGGTCTTCATTGCTGTTCTCCTGGACTGGAGTAAATTCGCTTATTAACTTGGTGCTCGACGGGCTTCCCGAAGGCATCTTTGCCTTCTTCATGGAAGGAAACTCCGTCCATCGATATCTTTTCCACGCTTCCGTCATAGAGACGGTCGCCTTCACGCAAGAAGTACGTTCGTGCTTGCGGGTTGGAAACCACCGCGATCATCCCATTCGGCGAGCGCACGATTCCATCGAGACGCAGCGTGCTGACCTGCAAACCGAGTTTCCCCGGAGGCAGATTCGTCGGCGCCTTGTTCTGCCGGCCAATCAAGGACTCAAAGGGATCGCGGCGCGCCTGTTTCATTTCGCTCTCGGTGGCTTCCGGCGCGGCCCCTGGGGTAGCGGGTTTTTCCACCGCTTTGACCGCCGGTTTCGCAGCCGGCTTCTTGGCAGCCTTGGCGGCCGCCTTTGCGCCCGGCTTTCCGGCGGGTTTGCCTGCCGGTTTAGGTGTGGGCTTGGCTGCGGCTGGAGGTGCTGGCTTGGGAGCTTGAGGAGTGGGTTTGCTCGCAACCGGAGCTGCCGGCTTAGCAGCCTGCTGCGCTGGCGCGCCCGCGCCCTGCAATGCGGACTTCACTTTGTTGGGGGTGGCTGGCGCCACCTGCGCCCGCAAGCCCGGCGTGGCTGCCGCGAGCAAAATCCCGATTCCCAGAGTTATCGCTGAACGCATAGTTCGCCCATTCCCGCTCACCATTACCGAGCCGCCCCGGCTGCAGGCTTAGCCCCCGCCGCAGGAGCACCCGTATCGGCTGGCTTGGTGAAGAATGTTGTTGCCGTAAATATTCCCGAAACCGTTGTTCCCGGTCGCACCGGGTAGTGTGAACCCTTGGACTTCTCGGGATCTTCAAACGTCAAGTCGCCCACATTGATAATTCGCGACAAGCGGCCCAGCCTCCCGAAGAAATCCAGAAGATTGAAGTACGGCCCGTCGGCCTGCACCTCAAATGGCATTTCGTAGTGGTATTCCTTGGGCACGATGGCCTGCGAGGTCAAACGCCGGATCTGCACGTTGGACGCGCTGGCTGCTCCTTGTAACAAGCGGATAAACTCATCGGTTTCTTTTTCTTCCGGCACGATGGTCTTCAGCGTCTCCAATTGCTTGGAGAGCGCGTCCATTTGCTGTTTCAGTTCACCGTAACGCTGTTTGTAGACCTGGAGCTGCGTCACTTCCTGGTTCAGTTTGGTCTTCTTCTGAACGGCAGCGTCCACTTCGTCGCGTTCCCGCGCGATCGGAGAACCCGGGATGTAAACGCCCACCAAGACCAGCACAACCGCTACCGCCGCAGCCACCAGGGCTTGCATGATTACCGACATGTCTCTGAACGGATTGGCCATGGCGCCCCCTACCCTTTCTTCGCCGGCGCCTTCGCGGCAGCACCGGAAGCCGGCGTGTTCGCCGGCCGCGTCGGGGCTGCAGGTGGCGGAGTAATTTCAGCGGAAATCTGGAATAAAAAGGACTGTATGGCTGTATTCTTCTCGTCTTGCTTCGATTCCTTGATTTCGACCTTCTGGAAGTAGCCCGAACGCTTCAGCGCCGTGATGAAGTTCGCCACCGCGTTAATGGAAGCCGACGAACCTTCCATCGAAAGGGAGTTCCCCCGGCGCGTCATTTCCGTAAGCCAGAGGTTCTCGGTGCGTGATACGGTGTTGGCAACCATGTCCAGAAGTTCCTGCCCGCCGGTGCGGTCGCGCTGCAACTGCTCGATGGTCGAGACCCGCTGCTGCAATACCACTTTCTGCTTTTCGAACGCTTCCACTTGCAGCTTGGTTTGCTCCAAATCCGTCTTCTGCGCCGTCAGTTTCTTGATGTCTGCGTTTAGAGAGTTGAGCTGGGTCTGCCAGGTGAAATAGAAAAATCCGAGAACCAGGGCGCCTAGACCCAGTCCCGCACCGATGAATACCACCGGCATTGCCGCGCCCGTGTCCACCGGACGCCGTGCGGCCTTTGGTCGAATCTGTCCAAGAAGGTTTATGCGAATCATGGCTAGTCGAAGCTCCTCAGCGCCAGACCTACGGCAATGGCCAGCCGCGGCGCCATTTCGCGAATCTGCTCATCACTGTGCTTGCCGGGATCGATTTGCACTTTGCGGAAGGGGTTCAATTCTTCCACCGGCATCGCAAATTCTTCCCTCAGCAAGTCCACCAGGCCGGGGACACGCGCCGTTCCGCCGGCCACTACGATTCGCTGAATGTTCTCGCCGCTGGCGGTGGCCCGGAAAAAGTCGAAAGTCTTTTGAATTTCCAGCGTCAGGATGTCGGAAACGCTGCGCAGGATCTGTTGCTTTTGTTCGTCGGTGACGCTGGGCAGCGAGTCGCCTCTCTTCAAGCGCTCCGCGTCTTCAAAGCTCAAGTCCAATTCTTTTTGCAGCGCGTCGGTATACTGATTGCCTCCCACGCTGACGTCGCGCGTAAACAGCGGCACGCCGCCGCGCACGATATTAATGTTCATGACGCTCGCGCCGATGTTCAGCAAGGCCACCGTCTGCCCGGCGTCCGGTTCGTAGTTGATCTCGAAGCAGTTCTGCAATCCGAACGCATCGATGTCCACCACCACCGGCGTCTTTCCGGCTTGCGCCAAAACGTTGGTGTGATTGAGAATCTTGTCTTTCTTCACCGCTACCAGCAGCACGTCCATTTGCGAGTCCATGGATTCCAGCAGCTGATAGCTAAGGTTCACGTCGGCGATGTCGAAGGGAATGTGCTGGCTGGCCTCTGAAGGAATGCGATCGTAAAGCTCGTCTTCCGTCATCAGCGGCAGCGGTACGCGCTTGACGATCACCGAGTGGCCCGAAACGGAGGTCGCTACATTCTTCGTCTTGATGCGCTGCGCGTCGAAAATCTTGCTGATGGCATTGGCCACTTGCGGCGCGTCCATGATAGCTCCGTCCACCACTGTGTCCGGTGCCAGCGTTTCCATCCCGAAGCTCACGAGCTCGTAGCCCGATTTGGCCGCTTTCAATTCCACGGCCTTGATCGAACTGGACCCGATATCCAGTCCCACGAGTTGCCGGCTCTTTTTTCCCATTCCGAACATTTCGCGGCCTCTCTCCCTGTTTCACGCACCGGCTGCTAGCGGCGCCTCACGGTCGCCTGGCTCATTTTCCGTTCCATCCAGCGGTCCAGGATCGTTTTACGCAGTTTCCAACGGTTGCCGAGTTTAAACGCGGGAATCTCGCCCTCCGTGATGTAACGGTACAGGGTATCCGGGGAGATGCCCAGATACTGCGACGCTTGACGCACATTCATCACTTCGCGCGATTCGTTCACGAGGAACGCCACCCCGGCATTCACACACATTTACTTTTTGACTGCTCGCTGCTCCCCGTCTGCGCTGCGGACTCCCTGGGGTGCAGCCCGTGGGAGCTTTATGACATTCTATCACTCCGACCGTCAAGGGAATCTATAGGGCTGTTGTCCTATCAATACGGGTAGTTCTAGGCAATTGGGGGGTATTGGCCGATGGTACCCGCCCATGTGGTGGTTGCCATTTCGCCGAACCACAATTAGTTGTAGTTCTAGCGGGCGCCCACCCTGTACCGAAGGACGGTTATCGTTTGCCATCACCCCGGTAGCTCATAAAAGTACTACGCGTCAATTCCCTTTGCGTCGTCCGCCAAAAGTCTTTCAATGCGTTCTTTAAGTTCCTTTGTTTTTTACGCCTTATCGAGTGCCAGCGAGTTCCATAACGCTTCAACCCGTTTCTTGGTGGCTTCGTCCATCAAAATCTCATCCGGCCATGGCCGCGGGAATCCCTCCGACGCCCATTTGCGCGTCGCATCAATCCCCATTTTCGATCCGAAGTCCTGCAGGCGCGCCGCGTGATCCAGCGTGTCCACCGGCCCCAGCGAAAACTGTACGTCCCGCTCCGGATCCAGCGCGCAAAGCGTTTTCCAAACTACTTCGCGGTAGTTGTGAATATTCACGTCGTGGTCCACCACCACAATCACTTTCGTAAACATGGCTTGCCCCAGCGACCAAATCGCATTCATGATTTTCCGGGCATGCCCGGGATACGATTTCCGAATGGCCACGATCATGAGGTTGTGAAATATTCCCTCCGCGGGCAACGCCACATCCACGATCTCCGGATACTGCATTTTCATCACCGGCAGAAACATGCGCGCGACCGCGTATCCCAGGTAGAAATCTTCTTGCGGAGGCGGTCCCACGACGGTCGTCAAGTAAATCGGCTCTTTGCGGCGCGTCACGCATTCCACGTGAAAGACCGGGTATTCCCCTGCTAGGGAATAGAAACCGGTGTGGTCTCCGAAGGGGCCCTCGGTGCGCATTTCATTCAGATTGACGTAGCCTTCCAGAACAATTTCAGCGTTGGCGGGGACTTCGAGATCGTTCGTCTCGCACGCCACCATGTCCACCGATGCGCGCCGCAAAAATCCTGCGAACATCATTTCATCCAGGTCCGGCGGAATCGGCAGCATTCCCGCCAGGGCCGTCGCCGGATCGGCGCCAATCACTACGCTTACGGGAATTCTACCTTCGGGATTCTGGGCCCTCGCCCGCCGAAAATGTTCCGCCCCGTGCTTCTGCGTCTGCCAATGCATTCCCGTGGTGCGTTCGTCGTAAACCTGCATGCGGTACATGCCGACATTTCGCTTGCCCGTTTCTGGATTCCTGGTAAACACGAGTGGAAATGTGATGAAGCGCCCGCCGTCTTGCGGCCAGCATTTTAAAATAGGGAAATCAAAAAGGTTGACGTCGCTTCCCTTCTGGATGACTTCCTTCGAAGCGCCGGAGTTCACGCTCTTCGGGAAAAACGAACCCAGCTCCGCCAGCTTGGGCAACATCTTCACCTTGTCGAAGAACCCTTGCGGCGTCTCCATCTTCAAAAATCCCTGGATGCGCTCCGCCACCTCATCCAGCTTTTCCACTTCAAACGCCAGCGCCGTCCGCCGCACGCTTCCAAACGCGTTGATCAGCAACGGATAGCGCGACCCCTTCGGCTTTTCGAACAAGAGCGCCGGGCCGACAGAGTTCGCCGCCCGCTTGGCGTCCCGCGCCACGCGCTGCGTCACTTCCGCGATCTCCAGAACGGGGTCCACCTCCGCGCGAATGCGCTTCAGCTCCCCTTCTTTCTCGAGCCGCTTCACAAACTCCCGCAAATCAGCGTACGCCACCGCTTTCTCCTGTCCCGCCGAACTCTATCATGAACCTCAACCCATTCCCCGCGATGTCAAGTCTGGCTGCCGCTTGCCGGAGACCCGAGCCAGGTTTCTTCGCAAGTTGCGTCGCACTCGTTTCATGCTGACACAGTTTGTCTCAGACTGAGCAAATGCGCCGGCGGCCAATCGCCTACTTGATTTTGACCTTTCCTCTGACGCGTTCTAAATGCCTCGCTTGCATAGGCTTATGGACACATAATTCATCCGCGCCCTGCTCACTCTTCTCCCGCTCCATTGGCATCGCAATTGCACTCTCCGTTTGCGGCTAGGAAGTCGTCCGCTTACCCTTCACGCGCGGGCGCGTTTTTCCATAAGCCTTGAATCACGTTTGGAGCGCCAAGCTTCGCCACCTTAAAAGGAGGAAGGTCGCAAACGATATCGCGCCAGCAACTTGTTCGTTTCAGTTGACCCTGGCGCATCGACCCGACATGTTGCCCACTATGCTTAACGTCCTCCACTTCATCCGGCTTGATTATCTCTCCTGCATTCTCACTGTTCTTGCCACCATCCTCATCGGCAAAAAGCTCTGGCAAGGCTGGGTGGTCGCCGCCATCAATAGCGCCGTTGTCTGCGTCATCGGCATGCGCACCGCCCAATTCGGATTCGTCCCCGCCAATCTCCTGTGCATCGCCTTGTACACCAGCAACCTCGTCCACTGGCGCCCCAAAAAGCAAAACCAGTAAGCTTCGACGCGCGCTCCGCCTGGTCTGCCCCGTTTTGCATCAGTTTTTGTTCTCCTTATTGCCGCCGCCGAATACGAGTGAAGGCGCCCGCTAGCTCGACGGACACGGATCACGCGCCACAATTTCCCGCTCGTTGTATCCTATGGATAGTCCCATGAACCGCGTTTACCTCGATTTCAACGCTACGACGCCGGTGGAGCCGGAAGTGCTCGACGCCATGCTGCCCTATTTCTCCAAGGAATTTGGCAACGCCGCTTCTATCCACACTCCCGGGCAGCGTTCCCGCGGCGCGGTGGAAACAGCACGCCAGCAAGTCGCCGCCCTCATCGGCGCGCGGCCTCAGGAAATCGTCTTCACCAGCGGCGGCACCGAATCGGACAATCACGCCATCTTCGGGATCGTCTCTTCATCCCCGGCGTCTTCTACTTCCTTAACCTCACCCCCTCACATCATCACTACTGCTATTGAACACGAAGCCGTTCTCAACGCCTGCCAAGCTCTTGAAAAGGAGGGCGCGCGCGTCACCTATCTGTCCACCGATGGCCATGGACTGATTGATCTGGATGACTTGCGCCGCGCCATCCGCCCCGAAACCGTGCTCGTCACCATCATGCACGCCAACAATGAACTCGGTACCGTCCAGCCCCTCGAAGAAATCGGGCGCATTGCCGCCCAAGCTGACGTCTACTTCCACAGCGACGCGGTGCAATCGGCTGGAAAAATACCGATTGATGTCAACACCATGGGACTCGATCTCCTCTCCCTCTCCGGCCACAAACTGTATGCCCCCAAGGGCGTCGGCGCCCTGTACGTGCGCGGCGGCACTCGTTTGCGGCAACTTCTCTATGGTGGACATCACCAGCGCGGCTTCCGCCCCGGCACGGAAAACGTAGCCGGCATCGTGGGCCTCGGCAAAGCCGCCGAAATCGCGCGCAAGTCTCTCGCGGAAGACGCCCAGCGCAGCTCCGCCCTTCGCGACAAATTGCAGCAAGGTTTGCTCGAGCGCGTACCGCAAGCGCACGTAAACGGCGGCGCCGCCGCGCGCACTCCGAACACTACCAATATTGTTTTTCCCGGCGTCGAAGGCGAAGCCCTCCTCATTGCGCTGGACTTGAAAGGCCTCGCCGTTTCGACCGGTGCCGCCTGCTCTTCGGGCGCCGTCGAGCCTTCGCACGTCCTCATCGCCATTGGTCTTCCACCCGAAGAAGCCCGCGCCAGCCTGCGCTTCAGCCTGGGCCGCCACACCACTGCCGCAGACATCGATTTCGCCTTAAACGTCGTCCCCGCCGCCGTAGCCCAGCTCCGCGAACTCTCTCCCACCTATCGCAAGGAGGCCACCGCCCACCAATGATCTTTGCGCCGCATTTCAGTCCCGCCGTTGTAGGGGCACAGCATGCTGCGCCCCGAACATCGCGAAGCAAGCAAATGAAGCCCTCTCCCGATATAATGCCATCAGCATGAATGCAGCCGTCGAATTCGACACCCTGCCCGACCGCGCCGAAACGCAGCGCGGTCTCGTCGCCGTAGCCATGTCCGGCGGCGTCGACTCTTCCGCCGTCGCCGCCCTCTTGCAGCAACAAGGCCGCGCCGTCGTTGGCCTGACGATGCAGCTCTGGAACCAGCGCCGCCTCCCCGAACTTCAAGGCCAGGGCCCCGCGCAGCACCGCTGCTGCTCGCTTGACGACGTCTATGACGCCAAGGCCGTGGCGCGACACTTGAATTTTCCGCATTACGTTGTGAACTTCGAGGAACCATTCGAGGCCCGCGTCGTTCGCCCTTTTGTCGATCAATATCTCGCCGGACGCACGCCCATCGCTTGCACCAATTGCAATACCGCGGTGAAGTTTGAGCCGCTTTTGCGCATGGCCCGTCAGATCGGTGCCGAGCGTCTGGCCACCGGCCACTACGCCCGCATTCGCCGCCACAACGATACCGGCCGCTGGGAATTACTGCGTGCGCGCGACGACTCCAAGGATCAATCCTATTTTCTCTGGGGCCTCTCGCAGGAACAGCTTTCTCGCAGCGACTTCCCTCTTGGCGAACTCACCAAGGAAGAAGTCCGCGCCCTGGCCCGCCGCGCGAATTTGCCGGTCGCGGAAAAGCCGGAAAGCATGGAACTGTGCTTCGTGCCCACCGGCAATTATGTGCAATTCATCCAGGCGTATTCAAACGAGCGCGGCATCTCCTTAGAAAATAGCGAAGGGGACATCGTGAATGAAGCCGGCGACATTATCGGCCGCCACAACGGCGTTCACAATTTCACGATCGGCCAGCGCAAGGGCCTCGGCTTCGCCGCCGGCAAGCCTCTCTATGTTCTTTCTATCGACACGGAAAAGAACCGCGTCGTTGTTGGCGCTGACGATGTTCTCCGCAAGACGGCTTGCGAAGTAGAAGGCGTAAATTGGATTTCCTGCGAGCCGCCGGCCAGACCTCTTCGCGCTTTCGCCAAGATTCGCCACAAGCACGAACCCGCCCCCGCCACCATCGAGCCCCTGGGGGCTACGAGCGCGCGCGTTACCTTCGACGCTCCGCAGCGCGCCATCACGCCCGGCCAAGCCGCCGTCTTTTACGACGGCGACGTGGTCCTAGGCGGCGCCTGGATCCGCTGAGCACCGATATCCCCATCTTCATTTTTCGGAAAGTACTTCTACGAATGGATGGCAACTCTAGAACTCTTCAAATGAAGAGTTCTTCTTCCTGTTGCTCCCGCGGCTCGTCACCGCTTCGGCGGCTTCGGCGCGACCGCAACAGATCCAGCCCGACCTTAATTCCCTGCACCAGTGCCGACGCTTTCTGCATCGGCTTCCAGAAACTGTGGCTGAACTTTGCGCCGGCATCTTCCACGGCTTCCAGCGTTCCCGTCAAAATGCGGTCCGCATGCACCAATTGTCCGCGCAGCCGGTCAGCGGCATCGGTGAACACGCGGTCGATCTTTTGCGCCTGCCCGCGCGCCAAATACACGATGTGCGAAGCATCGTTTACCATGCTGGAGATTTTCGGCTGGGTGTCGTCCAGAAGAATTTGCACGCGCGTCAGAATGGGGCCGACTCGCGAATGCAAATCGCCGACCAGCCGATTCATATTTTCCGTGGTCCGCCGCAGTTCAAAAAAGAGCGCCGTTAAGATCACCACTTGCACGACCAGCGCCAGTGCCGCGACGATGCTGAAGATTCCAAGCCATAATTGCATAGCTGCCCCACCCGCCCCACAAGGGGACGGACCCCGTGCTAAGGTCCTCGCGAACTCTTACGACTTCGACTGGCGCAAATACGCTTCGCGTCCGGCTTCCACTGCCGCCGAAATGGAATCCTTTTTGTTGACCGCAATCTCCTTGCTGCGTTCGATCAACTCATCGGCGCGTTCCCGCAGTTCGCGGGCTTTCTTCTGCGCATAATCCTTGCCCTCATCGGCCTTTTTCGCCAGAAAATCGCGCGTCTCTTCGCCGGATTTCGGCGCAAACAAAATACCCACCAGCGCTCCAACCCCCAGACCCACCAGGAAATAAGTCACCTTGGAACCTACATTGTCCGCCATAACAACCTCCATGGAAACCGTAGCATAGCACTTTCACACAAGCAATGCCGGCTAACCGCTATTCGCATAGCAAACAGGTTATCGCCCTTTCGCCATTCCTAGCTGTTCCAGAATTTTTTCCGCGCTCTTCCGCGAAATTACGCTGCTCAATTTTTCCACTCCCGCCCTTTGAATGTTCGCTACGCTGCCAAATTCTTTCAATAATTTCTGCGCCGTCCTGGCGCCGACCCCGGATATTTCCGTGAGCGCCGTTTCTGTCTGCTTCTTTCCCCGGCGTTGCCGGTGGAAGGTAACCGCAAAACGGTGCGTCTCGTCGCGAATCTGCTGAATCAAGTGCAGCACCGGCGAATGCCGTTCCAGCACGATCGGCTCATCTTCCTGGCCTAAGACGTAGAGAATTTCCTCTTTTTTCGCGATGCTGGCCACCGGCTGATTGATAATCTGCAGCGATTCCAAAGCCTCGGCCGCAGCGTGCAATTGGCCGATCCCGCCATCGATCAGAATCAAACCGGGTAATTCTTTTTTTTCTTCCTGCAATCGCCGGTACCGCCGGCCGACGGCTTCGCGCATGCTCGCAAAATCGTCGTTTTGTCGCAGCAAATTTCCATTCTTTCCCTTTTCTCCAGGCCCTTCTGCGACGCGCCCTTCTTCTCCGCGAATGATGAATTTGCGGTAGTCGGATTTTTTCATGAGGCCTTTTTCCCAGACCACCATGGACGCGACCGTATCGGTTCCTTGGATATGCGAAATGTCAAAGCTCTCGATGCGCGTCGGCTCTTCCGCCAGATTGAGGGCATTCTGCAACGCTTCTCCAATCGCCTTGGAGGTCGGCTTCAACACCCGGAAACGCTGTTCGAACGAATGCTTCGCGTTGCTTTCCACCAAGTCGAGAAAAGCCCGCTTCGTCCCGCGCTGGGGCGTGAAGATTTCTACTTTGTGTCCCGCCCGCTCGGTTAGCGTGGCCTCCAACAGTTCGCGATCCTCAAAATCCGCCGACACGTGAATGGCTTTGGGCAAATATTCCGCTTCCAGATACAGCTGCTTCAGCAACGAGGTCACAAATTCCTGCGCATCGAATTCTTCCAGTTCTTCCCAATAGAATTCACGCCGGTCCACTACGCGCCCGCCGCGCAAGTGAAAAAGGTCCGCGGCAACGAGCGGCGGCTCGGCGTAATACGCAAGCACGTCGGTGTCATCTCCTTGCGCCGCGGCGATGCGTTGCCGCTCTTCAATGTCTTCGAGCGTTCTCAGTAAGTCGCGGTAAGCGGCCGCTTGTTCGAACAGCTCCTTGTCCGCCGCAGCCGCCATGCGCTCTTCCAGGCTCTTGATCAAATCGTGCCGCCGCCCTTCCAAGAACAACCGCGCATCGCGCGCCGCTTCCGCATAGCGTTCGTCGGTGGTCAGCCCGGTCACGCAGGGCCCCCAGCAGCGCTTGATGTAATACTGCAAACAAGGCCGCGGATGGCTGCGCGTCAGGTCCACCGTGCAGGAAGGCACCAAGAAGCGCTTGTGGACAAAATGTAGAATGCGCCGCGCCAGGCTGGCGGGAAAATACGGGCCAAAATAGATGGACCCGTCCTTCTTGATGCGCCGCGTGAAATAAACGCGAGGATATTTTTCCGTCGCCGTGAATTTTATGTAGGGATAAGTCTTGTCGTCGCGCAATACGACATTGAATTTCGGACGGTACTGCTTGATGAGGTTGTGTTCGAGCGCCAGGGCTTCGCGCTCGTTGCCTACAACAATGGTTTCGAGATCGGCAATCTCTCGCGCCAGCGAACCCGTCTTGGCATCCACCCATCGCGATTCGAGAAAGTACGAACGCACGCGGCTGCGCAAATTGCGCGCCTTGCCAACATAAACCACCGTCCCGCCGGCATCCTTAAAGAGGTAGACACCCGGGCTTTCCGGAAGCTGTGCGGCTTTTTCGCGTGGTTCCATGGCGGCGCAAACACCAGGCTTCATTCGCCAGACAACTTCCATCATACTAGAGGGAATCGGAGTACAGGGAGACCTCCGTGACGCGGATGCGATGGAAGACGGCGATTCCCATTCTTGTGGCGGTTTTCGCTCTTTACGCGGCGCCCCGATGTGCCGCCGAGGACCCCCCGCAGGAATCCTCATCCAAGCCGGCTGGCGAATCCTCGGCTCCCGCGCCAAAATCGCCGCCTAAGCCAAACAAGGATTCTGCCTCGCAGAACGCGCCCGACCAGCCCACCTGGGATCCGCTGCGCGCAGAAAAAGATCTGGAAGTCGGCCAGTTCTACATGAGGAAGGGAGACTTGGACGCGGCGATCGATCGCTTTCAGGACGCCACCCTGGCGAAGCCCGGCTATGCCATCCCGTTTAAATTCCTAGCCGAAGCCCAGGAAAAAAAGGGCTTGAAGAAACAAGCCATCAAGTCCTACCAGCGGTATCTGGATTTGTACCCGCACGCGGAGGACGGCGACAAAATCCGAAAGAAGATGGACAAACTCTACAAGGAAGTCGAAAAAGAGAAAAGGTAGCGCCACCGATGCTTAGTCTGCCATTTGGCGCGACTTCCCGGTTGTAGGCGTTTCCTACCGAAGCAACTCGCGTGAAACGAAACGAGGCGCAAACCCGCATACCAGCAAACCCGGAGGCGGTCCAGAAAACGGCTTAGTCCGTAGCGGCCTCAACGTTCATAGACTTTTGATAAGCGTTCGCGCGGCGTCCGTCAATCCGCTTGGCGAGACCGAGCAAGGACTCCTGGACCGTCATGCACGAGCTCATCTAGGCCGGAAAGTTGACGCCGGTCATCGACAGGCGTTACACGTTAACCGAGGTCGCCGAGGCTATCCAGTATCTGTCGGAAAAAACACGCCCGGGGAAAAGTAGTAATAACGTTGGGAGCTAACAACAAAACTTAACCAGGTGTTGGCGATCTGTGCGCCCGAGGTTCTATTAGCGGGCGAGGCGGTCCAGGATACGGCGGGCGCGTTCGAATTCGATGAAGCGCTTTTCTTCTTCACGAAATTCGCGGGAATGGGAAACCAAGCCGCATCCCGACCGCCGCGTGGGGTGCTTCACGTGCAGCATTTCGTGAAACAAAACATACTCCACCGCGCAGGCGGGAACGCCCGGGCTGTCCATCCGGCGATTCAGCAAAATCTGATTGGGTCCCGGATCGTAACAACCGAATTGCCGGCGCCAGCTTCGCGTGCTCCATCCCATGTTTGGCCGCTGCAGCTGCGCCGCAAAATATTTTCTATTCAGTTCGTCAAACATTCCGTCCAGATCGAAATGCTGGCCGCGCGGACCTGTGGCGGCTAGGCGAACGCGCCCGCGCCTCATACGGTTCATGCGGCTGCGCGTGCGATTCGAGCGTGCATACTCCAGATAAGGTTTGGTGAGCTCGCGAGAAGCTCTACGGCGATACACACGCGCCAGCAGCAGCGCGGCTGCTCCCTGCAAAACCGGCAGCGGCGCTCGACGCAACAAGTCAGAGAATCTCACGTAGACGACTTCTTCGCGGCGTCGAATGGTCAGGACCAAACTGGAATAAGGATAAAACTCGACGCGGAACCGCGGCGGCCGGCCATCGCAACCCAGCCGTGTGAACATCCGCTGAAAAAGCGGCCCGCCTCCCGGAACCAGAGAAGTTGGGCGGCGTCCTATTCTCATCGCTTTGCTGGCGTACTCCAATATCTAGCCCGCTTTTCTTTCAAGTATTTGGCGCCCCACTCGAAAACTCTGCAAAAACGCTCATGGGATACAATCTTGCCGAGCGACGAGGCCAGGCTAGTTCTTCCGGCGAATGGGCGGCGGGGCCACTTTCTTTTTTGCCTTCTCCGCATCATTCATGGCATCCCGCGTGCCCTCGATGGCGTCATCGAGATTGTCTTTGTAAATCTCACGCTCCGCACCATCGGTGGACAGTTTCTCCAGCACCACGAGGAAACCTTTTGTACGCGCGGCCATCAGGTCCACGCCTTGCCGGATATTGTCCTGCTTCTCGAGCCCCAGTTGGATTAGGTCCGACGCGTCATCGACGCAGCCGACGTAGGCATTCAAAAGAGAATTGAGCATGTCGCCGTGGCGGTTTGCGGAAGGATGGTCCAGCTCATACTGAAATTTCTTCAGACGGTCATCGGCAAACGTCAGAAAAAGTTTTATGCGCTCGTTCACCGTCTCCGCATCGCGAATTTTGTCCGCTTCGACGGCCGAGAGATAGTCCTTCTGCGGCGGTGCCGCAGCGCAAACAGCGGGGGACGCGAAAAGCATCAAGGAACTCAGAAGGAAAAAATGCCATTTCAGAGGCATGTTTGTTTCTCCGCGGGAGGCTTAGCCGGGTGTTGCTCCAAAGGCCGGCGGGGAAAGAGCATTTTCAGCAGCTCGTCATCCATGCGGGCCAAGTCCTGGCGGACGATTTGCAGCGGCGGCTTGTAGCCCTCTGGGGACACCAGCAAACTTTCGTCAACCTCGCGAATTCCTTTCCGCACGTGGATCTCCAGCTGGCGGTAGCCGTTCGATTGTTTTTCCGCGTCCGGATGTTGCTTCTTCAAGGCCTCGATCGCCGCGCGAGCATTGTCGCGGTATTTTTCGAGCGTGAATCCCACGGCGTTATAGTCGCCGGCCTTTCCGGCGCGCCGGGCTTCCTCAAACTGCGCATCGCCAAGTCTTCCCAGCAGCTTGGCTTTTTGAACACTGTTCGTTTCGCGATCGAACCGCGCTTGCAGCTCGACCAGGCTATCGGCCGCGCAAGCGGGCACGCTTCCCAAGAATACCAGCAGGCTGCACACTGTGCCCAGGGTCCTCCGACCGGCCCTCATGCGATTACCTTTTCCGATCCAGCATGCGTTGCAGCACCTTGCTGCGCTCTTTGGCCTGCCAGACTTGATCGGGGTTTTTGTCCTGATCGAGCTCCAGAAATTTCTGGTAAGCATCCAAAGCGGGCTTCGGCTCGTTCAGCTTATCGTAGCAAATCGCGCGGATAAACCAGACGCCTGCCCCTGGCTGTTCCACTTTGGCTATCTCGTCGAGGGCCGCCAGCGCCGCCGGATAATTTCCTCCCAAGTAGAACGTCGAACTGAGGTCTTTGAAATAGGTAAGATTCTTTCCGTCCAGATGCAGCGCGATGCGCAGTTCTTTTTCGGCGGCGGAAAAATCCCGTTTCTGGAGATAAATGCGGCCCAGGCCGCCGTGCAGTAGTGCATCATTTGGCGCCAGCGCGAGAGCTTTGTCGAGTGTGACGATGGAATCATCCCATTTCTTTCCGGCAATCTGCACATCGGCTCGAAGCTTCAGCGAATCGACGGTGGGCTGCTTACCGGCATCCAAGCGATCAAGTTCGGCCAGCGCCGCGTCGCTCTGTTTCTGTTCCAAGAGAAGATGCACGAGGCGGGCGCGAGCTTCCGAATCATTGGGAGCAAGTTCGAGATAAGCACGGTACGCTCCTGCTGCTTCGGTTTTTTTCTGAGCGTCCAGGCTCTGGGCCAGCCCTTTACGCGCTTCAAGCTCGTTCGGTTGCACTTCCAGCGAGTGCCGGAATCGCGCTTCCGCTTCTTCTGGCTTGCCTTTCTGAAGCGCTCCCCACGCTAGGTAATCGATGGCCGCGAAGTCATTGGGATCCAGATGGAGCAGCGCCTCAAAGGATTCCGCCGCGCCAGCTTGGTCGCCGGCGCGGTCCAGCGCCACTGCTAACAAATATCTCGGCCGACTTTGTGACGGGAGCAGTTCCACCGCTTTGCGAAGCGGGGTTACGGCGGCGGCGTTTTCCTGCTTGTCCAGCAGCAGCATTCCGAGATTGAGATACGCTTCGGACATTTTTGGATCGATGGCGATGGTCCGGGCGTATTCGGCACGCGCTTCATCCGTTTTCTTCAGCGCGGTGTAGACATAGGCGAGTTGAAAGTGCGCGTAAGCGAAGTCGGGCTGGTCGGCAATGACCTTCTGTAGCGGAGCGAGCGCCTCGCCAAAACTGTTGTTGTCGATGTCGCGCTGCGCTTCGTCTAGCAAGTCGTTCAGCGGATTCGCAACTTTTTGCGCTCTGGAAGTGGTGTCGCCTTTTTGCTTGGCCGCCGAAGCACCCTGCTCCTTGCTAGCGCTCTGCTCTTTGGCATGGCCATCCCGAGCGCAACGAAGGTCCTCAGCCGATCCGCACCTCGGTCTAAGCATTTGCTTCAGATCGTTGGCCAATAGGGGCGCGGCGTGCGGCGCCCCTACAAAGCAGAAGCCGCATGACAGAGTCCCCGCTGCAATCAATCGGAAAGGAACGAGCTTCATGGTTCAGCCGGAGGAATCTTGCCCCCATTGGAAATTGTAGCCGAAGGCCCTAGCGGTTTGGATGCTCCGTTCGCTTGACGCTTTGCCTGCCCGTTCCCATTCAAGACCTTCGCGAGGAACCGGCCGGTGTGCGATTGCGTGTTGCGCGCCACCTGTTCGGGGGTGCCTGTCGCGATGATCTTGCCGCCCTGGTCGCCCCCTTCGGGTCCCAGATCGATCAGCCAGTCCGCGGACTTGATGACATCAAGATTGTGTTCGATGACCAGCAGCGAAGCGCCGCCTTCTAGCAGTTTGCGGAATGCACTGAGAAGCTTCGCAATGTCATCAAAATGCAGCCCCGTCGTCGGTTCGTCCAGGATGTAGAGAATCCCCTCATTGTCGGTGCGGCTCAGATGCGCGGCCAATTTCAGGCGCTGGGCTTCTCCGCCCGATAAAGTTGTCGCGGACTGTCCCAGCCGCAAGTAGCCCAGACCCATTTCATTCAAAACCCTGAGTTTCCCAACGATCTTGGGAACGTTGACGAAAAAAGCCAGCGCTTCGCGCACCGTCAATTGCAGCACTTCGTGAATATTTTTCCCGTGATAGCGCACTTCCAGAACGCCGCTCTTGAAGCGCGTGCCCCGGCACTCTTCGCAAATCAATTCGACGTCCGCCAAAAACTGCATTTCCACCGTGACCGTGCCGTCTCCCTGGCACGTCTCGCAGCGGCCTCCCGGCACGTTGAATGAAAAATGGCCGGCGGCGTAGCCTCGCCGTTTCGCATCGGGAGTTTCGGCAAACACATCGCGAATCGCATCGAAAGCCTTGAGATACGTGGCGGGATTCGAACGCGGCGTTCGCCCGATGGGCGATTGATCCACAATCACCACTTCCCGGATTTCCGAATCGCCCTCCAACCGCTCGCAGAATTCCTTGACGCTGCCGCCAACGCGCCGCGCTGCTAGCGCCTTGTAGAGCACATCGTGAACCAAGGTCGATTTACCGGAGCCGCTCACGCCGGTCACCACCGTGAGCGTGCCAAGCGGGATCATCAAATCCAGATTCTGAAGATTGTGGAGGCTGGCGCCGTAGAGGCGGAGGAATCCGTTCCCAGGTTTGTGGCGCACGTTGGGAACGGGAATCCGCAGCTCGCCGCCGAGGTAGCGGCCCGTCAGTGATTTATGTTCCTCGAGCATCGCCGCGTAGGAGCCGGCGAAGAGCAGTTTGCCGCCGAGTTCGCCCGCGCCGGGGCCGAGGTCGATGACGCAATCCGCGGCCTGAATGGTATCGGGATCGTGTTCCACGACCAGCACGGTGTTACCCAGGTCGCGCAGCGACTTGAGAATATCGATGAGGCGCTGTGTGTCGCGGGGATGCAGGCCGATGGAAGGCTCATCCAGAACGTAGAGTGCGCCGACGAGGTGCGCACCGAGCGACGTCGCTAGCTGAATCCGTTGTGATTCTCCGCCGGAAAGAGTGGAGGTCAAGCGGTCCAGCGTTAGATAGTCAAGGCCGACTTCATCCAGGAATTGCAAGCGCGAGCGAATCTCTTCCAGAATTCTGTCCGCGATTTTCAGGTGTCCTTCCGAAAGTTGCAGGTTGGAAAAGAAGGCGCGCGCTTCTTTGACGGTGAGCTTAGAGACTTCCGTGATCGCTTTCCCCGCCACTCGAACGGCCCGTGCTTCGGCGCGCAAACGAGTTCCTCCACAATCGGGGCAAGTCGCATAACCGCGGAATCGACTCAGAAAAACGCGCACGTGCAGCTTGTATTTCTTGCGCTCCAGCCAGTTGAAAAAACCCTTCACGCCTTCGTATTCGTTCTGGGGATCACCCTCCAGAATCAGCCGGCGTTGGTCGGCGGTGAGTTGCCGCCAAGGCACGTTGGTCGGAATCCCGCGTCCGCGCGCCCATTTTCTTGCTTCTTGGAAGAGCACGCGATAGCGCGGTTTGGTCCAAGGTTCGATCGCGCCGTCGTCAAGCGACTTGCCCGGATCGGGCACCACCAGATTCAAATCGAAATCGATGGTGTTCCCGAACCCCTGGCAGCGTGGACACGCTCCGTAGGGATTGTTAAAGGAGAAAAGCCGCGGCTCCGGCTCCTGATACAAAGTGCCGTCGTTCTTGCACTCGAACCGTTCGTTGAAGGTGAGCCGCTCCGCCGCATTCCCTGCCGCGTCCGCAACAAATTCCACAATGGTTTCGCCTTGCCCTTCGCGGTAACAAATTTCGATGGAATCCACGAGACGCGCCCGCGACTCTGGGTTGACGGCGAGGCGATCTAGGAGAACGTAGACGGGTTTCGAAAAATCCACATCGAGCAGTGTTTCCGGCGAGGAGAATTCGTGAATTTTGCCGGCTTGATAAAGCCGGTTGAAACCGCGTTTCTGGAGATCGAGCAGCGCCTGCCGAAGTAGTTCCGGCGGCGGAGCGCTCGGCGTTTTCTTGGCGGCGCGCTTGGTAACCGCGGTGGCAGAGGGCGCGGCGAGTCGAAACTGGTGCAAAACGTAAAAGCGGCGGCCCGGGGTAAGCGACAAAATGCGCGTCGCGATTTCGTCCGGACTGTCTCGCCGGACTTCCGCGCCGCATTTAATGCAAAAGGTTTGCCCGCAGCGCGAAAAAAGCAGCCGCAGGTAATCGTAAATCTCCGTCGCCGTCCCCACGTTCGAACGCGGGTTGCGCGTAGTGTTTTTCTGCCGGATGGCCACTGCCGGCGCGATACCGGAGATTTCGTCGACTTCCGGTTTTTCCATGCGTTCCAGAAATTGGCGGGCATACGCGGAAAGCGATTCTACGTAACGGCGCTGCCCTTCGGCGTAGATGGTATCGAAGGCTAGAGAAGATTTTCCGGAGCCGCTGACTCCGGTCACGACGGTCATGGCGTTATGCGGAATTTCCACGCTGATGTTCTTGAGATTGTGGACGCGGGCGCCCCGCACGCGGATGGACTCCTGCTGCGGTCGGATTTCCGTGGTTGCTTGAGTAATCTCTTTGGTAGCCAAGGGGAAGCCCAGACAGTGCCTTTCAAGCGCACTGCCTAAACTTCAAATTATACGACCGCTGTCGAAACAGGGCAAACGGCGCGGGCCGGCGGGCGCATTCCTCAGGCGGATCTATGGTTCCACGTTTAGGTTGATCTGGCCGATTGCGCCTTGCACTTTCAGGTGAATGGTGGCTTGAGATTTTCCGTAAGCGTCGTTCGAGTAGGAGTCGCCGTCGTGCTTCAGGCCGTGCGTGTCGATGGAGCCGATGGCCCCGGATGCATGCGCGATGACGCCGACGTTTTTCGGAAGCAGGATGGTGGCCTGCCCCACGCCGCCTTCAATATCGGCGGTCAAATCGGTTTTGCGGTCGCCGGTGAGGTCCACATCCATTTGGCCCGCCCCCAGATGGAGGTCTAAGCGAGTGAGCGGGATATCGCGAAAATGCAAATCTCCTTGCCCGGCGCCCATGTCTAGTTTTAACTCCAGGGGCAGGTCCTTGCTGAAGCGCAGCCTCCAATCGTTTTGCGAACGGCCGAAGTGCACGGTGCGGGACGGCTGCATAATTTCCAGCTGGCCGACTCCGCCGCTCACGTTGTAGTCAACTTTTGGAGCATCAAAGCCGTCACCGAAGGCGAAGTCCGCATCCAGCATGTGACTCGCGCCGCCGTTGATGGTGAGTTGCCCGGTGCTCATTTCCAGCCTGGCGTGCGCCGATTTTGCGCCTTGCAGATCCACGGTTTGTGATTGGTGCTGCGATCCTGAATAAAAGCCGTGGCGGCGGGAGAAACTGTGTCCGTGCCAGAGAAGCAAAACCAGAACGATGACAAAGGCAAGCGTGCCGACGGTGGCGCCGATGGAAACTCCTGGGGACGCGTTGGGGTTGCGGCTTCGATAGGTGCTATCCCAAATCTTGCCAAGTCCGATAAAGATGAGAATGAGCGGCCAGTAAGTCGCGAGTATCGGCCAGGGATCGAACGCCGGACGATAGTTGTGGAACAGGAAAAGAGCGCCGACCGTAATGAGGATGATCGGGACAACCAGAGAAACGCGCCTGGATTGACCGTCCTGGGGCATGACAGACCTCCGCTACCTTGTACTACGCACGCAAAAGGAAAATAGTTCAGCGAGCGGTGGCTATCACTGTACAACATCAGGAGGTGCTGGCAAGAACGGAACGGGCTGGCTCCGAAGCTGGCGCTACCAGGAAGCGGTCTCCAAGACCGGCCACTAGAAGCGCGGTACGGGAGAATGAAAGTTGTGGCGGTGCCTTGCGCGTGCGCGGTGTGTGATAGAGTTCCGCTTCGAGAGGTCTGAGGCGCCGGAACATGAAGGAATTTGAGAGAATTTTCTGGATCGTGCTGGACAGCGTGGGGATCGGCGAGCTTCCGGACGCGGCGGAGTATGGCGACGTGGGCAGGAACACGCTCGCACACATCGCGGAATCGCGGCCACTAGAAATTCCGAACCTAGTGCGGCTGGGACTAGGGAACATCACGCCGCTGAAACATCAGACGCCGGCGACAGCGCCGCTGGGAGCTTATGGAAAGGGCGCGACGCGATCGCCTGGAAAAGATACCACCACAGGACATTGGGAGATGGCAGGAGTCTGGCTGGACCAAGCGTTTCCCGTTTACAAGAACGGATTCCCGAAGGAATTGATGGAAGAGTTTGAAAAACAGATTGGGCGGAAGACGATGGGAAACCAACCGGCGTCCGGCACGGAGATTATCAAGGAACTCGGCGAGGAACACCTGCGAACGGGCAAGCCCATCGTGTACACCTCCGGCGACAGCGTGTTCCAGATCGCCGCGCATGAAGACATCATTCCGATTGCGGAGCTTTACCACATGTGCGAAATCGCGCGAAAATTGCTGGATGGGCCGCATCGCGTGGGGCGCGTGATCGCGCGGCCGTTCAGCGGTGCGGCGGGACATTTTGTGCGCACCACGCGGCGGCACGACTTTGCGGTCGATCCGCCAAAGCCCATGCTTATGGATGTTCTTGCGGAACGCAAAATCCGCGTTTTCGGAGTCGGCAAGATTCATGACATTTATAACGGACGCGGTGTCGAAGAATTTGCGACCACCAAAGGCAATGCCGACGGCATGGAAAAAATGACCGCGGCAGTTGGCGAACGCAAGGACGGGCTTATTTTTTGCAACCTGGTGGATTTCGACATGCTGTATGGCCACCGGAAAGACGTCGAAGGATTCGCTAAATCGCTGGAAGAATTTGACCGTATGCTTGCGGAGTTCTTGCCCATGCTGAGTCTCTCCGACATGCTCGTGATCACCGCGGACCACGGCTGCGACCCCGATCCGCGTTGGGCGACCACGGACCATTCGCGAGAGTACGTGCCCATTTTGGCGTATTCGCCGGGGGGCGGCGCTGGCATAAACCTGGGGGTGCGGGATACGCTGGCGGATATGGGACAAACGATCGCCGAAAATTTCGGCGCGACCATTCCGCATGGGAAGAGTTTTCTGAATGAGATGCGGAAGCAACGGAGCACGGAAGCCGCTCGGTAGCGAGTCAAGGAGTTTTGGGCCACCCCTTAAGGTACCGGCATCGGACGGGTTGGCATTCGCGAATCAGAACCAGTCGCTGCGGTAGGCTATCCACCAGCTAAGAATGCCGATGGGAATAGTGGCCAGCAGCGACCACACGATAGGCAAGGTGAAGTCGGCTATCAACCCGAGCGAAATGAAAATGGCCCAGAAGACCTTGCGTTGCATCCGTTTATTCTAGCCCATACCATCGCCGCTGCCAGTTCCCCTAGCGAGCCGATTTCGAGAAGCAACTCATTGCCGGAACGACGTTCTAAGGCCTTCGTTGCTGCTATTTTGCGATGGCCATGACGATCAAACAGACAAAACTGGAAGTGGCGGTCCGCAGGATAGTCTGAAATCATCGAAGAGCAACTTGGCATTTTGCCGCGTGAGAAGGCCAAGGCCAGGTTGAAAGACATTCGCGAACCAGCGGTCAACTCCAGAATAGGAGCCAGCCGGAAGCCTGCCCCGCGTGCATAACTGTTGTGGATTGCTGAGGGTTGCGGATACAGTATGAGCGCCGTAGCCGCCTCTTATGATCATCCCTGGCAAATCTCTTGGACGAATATTCGTTGCCATGTCCCTCGTCGTATTCGGGGTGCAGCATTTTATTTATGGCGGGTTTGTGGCCACGCTGGTGCCAGCGTTCATGCCGGGGCGGCTGTTCTGGGCGTATTTTGTGGGCGTAGCGTTCTTTGCGGCGGCTATCGGCATCCTCACAAGAATGCTAGCGCGAGCGGCGGCCACCATGCTGGGATTGATGTTTTTTCTTTTTGTGGTACTGCTACACATCCCTAGGATCATTGGCAAAACCAGCGACGGCAACGAATGGACCAGCGGGTTCGTGGCGTTGGCGATGTGCGGAGGCGCGTGGATCCTTGCCAGCGCTTCACCTTTGGAGGAGCGCGAAAAGGCCGATCCGTTTTTGAGGCTGGGGCGCTATTTCTTTGCGCTGGCTTTCCTTACCTTCGGGATTCAGCATTTTGTTTTTGGGCGTTTTGCGGCGGGTCTCGGTCCGCCGTGGATTCCTGGGCGAGCACTCTTGGCGTATCTTTTCGGCATCGTTTTCGTCGGGGTAGGCGCGGCAATATTTATTGGGAAGCAGATGGAAATGGCGGCCATTCTCCTGGGGGCCATCACCTTTCTCTACTTCCTCCTGCTTTATGTTCCCCGCATCATCGGGAAACCGCACGATCCGGGGCCGTGGACCAGCGGATTTGAGATCCTGGCGATGTGCGGGTGCGCGCTAGTTCTGGCTGGCAGCTGGCCATGGCCAAGAGAAGGGAACGAACGAGTCTAAAGACCCGCCACTACAACTCACCGAGCTAAGCGCGTTCTCTACACAGCAGAATTGGTTCATCACGACTTCTTAACGTGCCGTGAGTTAAGCTGAAACCCAGAGTCAATGGAGTTTTCGATAGAGGAGGATGCGTATGTTTACCAGGCCTGGAGGCCGCGACGACGCGGCATTTGAAATGAGAAGGGACGGCCCGCTTTTGAAATTCGGGGCCATCGCCATCGGCGTAATTCTGTTGCTGTTGGTGCTTAGCATGTTCCTGCTACGCGTGACGCGCATTGAAGCTGGTCATGTGGGAGTGGAGATCAGTTTGGCTGGCAAGCAGCGCGGGGCCTTGGATATTCCAGTGCGCACGGGCTGGGTGGTGTATTCGCCATTAAGCACGCAGATCATTGAGTTCCCGACATTCGTGCAGACGGTGAAGTGGACCAAAGACACGAACGAAGGACATCCGATTAACGAAGAGATGGGCTTCAACTCCAAGGAAGGAATGGAAATCTACGTCGATGTGTCGCTGTCGTATGCCATCGATGCCGCCAAAGCGCCGGATTTTTATGTAAAGTACCGCTTGGCGGACATGGACTCGTTCACGCACGGAATTCTGCGCGACGTAGTGCGCAACTCGCTGAATGAGGTGGCTTCGACGTACGTAGTGGAGGATATCTACGGCGAGAAAAAAGCGGAGTTTCTGGGAAAAGTGCAAGCAAAGATCGAGCAGAAGATGTCTCCGGTGGGAGTGAGTGTGCAGCAGTTCGGCTTCATCGGAGCGCCTCGCGTGCCGACGGTAATCGCGACGGCGATCACCGCCAAAGCGCAAGCCATCCAGCAAGCCGAACGCGCCCGGAACGAATTGGCGACCACGCAAGCCGAAGCCGCGAAGAAAATCGCGGAGGCGGAGGGCGACGCCAAGTCTCTGGTGACTCGCGCCCAGGGCGAAGCGGACGCCAACCGCATCCGGCAGAATTCGCTGACACCACAATTGCTGGAACTGCGGCGGATTGAAAACAATCGCGCGCTGATAGACAAGTGGAACGGGCAATTGCCGACGGTCGAGACGGGGCAAGGCGGGGGCATGATTTTGCAGTTGCCGAAGGCGCAGTAGGCGATCGTTTGCAGTGATCAGTTGCCGGCGGCAGCGGCGGAAGTCTTATCCAGGGGCGCGTAGTAGCCGTTACGGGTACGGGCCACCAGCTTGCCGCGCCCGCGCGGAGGAACGACCACGACGCTGACGGCTCGGAACGTGCCGTCACGCCGGAAGTTAGTGGGGTAATAAGCCAGGATATATTGGTTGCGAATGTCGTGCGCCACCTGCTCGCAAATACTGTGCACGTCGTCCACGTTTTCCGGGAAGTATGCTACGCCCCCGGAGGCTGCCGCGATTTGCTCAAGGGCTTTGCGGGCACGCTTGGCTTCCTTCTTGTTTTCTTGGCCGAGGAGTCCGATGGTGTAAATCACCGTATCGGTCTTCTGAATTTCGCGGATGGTCTTCTCCAGCGAATTGCGGCTGGCATTGTCTTCGCCATCGGTGACCACCAAGAGCACCTTCTTGTCCTTGGTACCCTTTTTCAGATGGTCTAGGGAGCCCAGGATGGCGTCTCGCAAAGCGGTGCTGCCGCGGGAATCGATGCGTTCCAGGGCTTCTTTCAGCTCAGGAATGCTGTTGGTGAAATCCTTGTCGAGATCGAGATAAAAGTCGTCGTTAAAATTGACGACAAAGGCTTCGTCGTTGGGGTTGCTGGCCTGGACGAGAGTGAGGGCGGCTTCGTTGACGCGCGGACGCTTGTCGCGCATGCTGCCACTATTATCAATGACCAGCCCCATGCTGACGGGCACGTCTTCGCGCTTGAAGACGGAAAGCTTCTGCTCGACTTTATCTTCGTACACGCGAAAATTATCGGACTTAAGGCCATCGGCGAAGCGCTGGCGGTCATCGAGGACGGTCGTGTGCAGAACGACCAAGTCCACATTCATGGTGATTTTCGAGCCTTGCTTGCCGACGTTGGAATCCTGGCTAGGAGGAGGCGGAGGAGTCGGTATCGGAATCTGCGCACAGGTGGTCCAGGCGAGCATCGCCGTAGCGCAGGTCAAGAAAAAGAGATGGCGCGTAGAAGGAAAGAGACGCCGCAAGAACTCAGTGGCTAGGCGCGTAATATCCGGTCTTGGAGTAGACGCTGAGGGGCGGAAGTCCCTTGGGCGCACGCAGCTTAATCTTGAGCTTGCGCCAGCGCGCGTCGTGAGCTTTGTTGCTTGGTCGATAGCCGAGAACATATTGGTTTCGCAACTCCATGCCGATTTTTGAGGCGATGTCTGGAAGATCATCAAGCTTCTCCACGGCAAACACTCGCCCACCCGTCATTTCCGTTACTTCGCTGAGGAGCGATGGGCCGCCCAACTCCTCAGGTGTCCGGTTGCGATAACCAAGCGGGTCAAAGATGCCGACGGCATAGAGTTGCGTGTCCGCTTCTCTCACCAGCCGCTTGATATCGCTTTCGTTGTACCGACTATGATTATCTCCTCCATCGGATAGGATGAGCAAGGCACGTTTGGCGTTGTGTGCACCCCTCATCTGACTTAGACCGAGATAGATGGCGTCGAGGAGCGCGGTGCGACCCTTCGGAACCGTGAGCATCATGCGGCTCTGCAAGTCTTCCACGCTATTGGTGAATTCACTAGTCAATTCCGCGCGCTCGTTGAAGCTGACCAGGAAAAATTCATCCTGGGGATTCGCGGTTTTGAAGAATTGAATGGCGGCTTCGCGCGCTTTGCCGACTTTATTGGACATGCTACCGCTGAAATCAAAGATCACACCGATAGAGATGGGGACGTCTTCAGCGGAAAAGGTGACGACTTCCTGTTCGACGTTGTCTTCGAAGATGCGGAAATTGTCGGTCTCGAGGCCGGTGACCAGGCGATTGTAAGGGTCGGTGACGGTCACGTTGACGAGGGCGAGGTCCACATCCATCTTGATGATCTTGCCGGGCTTGAAAGACGTGCTCACGGTGTTTTTCCGCACGTCGTCTATTTTGATGGGCTTCAGATCGGACTGGGGCGCTTCGTCCTTGGGCTTGCTTTCGTCGGCAACGGTTTGCGCGGCGCTGGGGAGGGCAGCTTGCAACACGAACAGGCAAACGACCAGCGAAACTTGAAGCGAGAAAGACAGAACGCGAAAACCTAGTAGATCGCGTTTCACGGCACCCCCGTCATCCCGGCTTACCGGGACGGCCGCGCGGCTCGGACTAGCAATAATTCTACCACCCGGATTCCCGAAAACAAGGGCAATTGCTGGATGCTCACTATCGAACAGTTTGCAGGGCCGCGCGGCGCCAAGACCGGTAGTAGCGTCGCCGATTCCATTACGGATAGACTTCCCATGCGGTGCAAAAATTCCCGAAACCCGGAGCCAACATGAGCCCGTCGAAAGTCATCGTAGTGATTCCCGCACGGTTTGCGTCCATGCGTCTACCCGGGAAACCCCTGATATCGCTGGCCGGCAAACCCATGATTCAGCGCGTCTACGAACGGGCCAAATTGGCAAAGCGCGCGGACCGCGTGATTGTAGCCACGGATGATGACCGCGTCATGAAAGCGGTGGAGGGCTTTGGCGGTGAGGCCAGAATGACGCGAGGCGAGCACCGCACCGGGACGGAACGGGTTGCGGAAGTAGCCGCCCATGAGCACGGCGAGGTCTTCGTGAACGTGCAGGGAGACGAGCCGCTCGTGGATCCGAATGCCATCGACGTGGCCGTCAATTCCCTGCTAGAAGAGCCGCAAGCTTCCATCAGCACGGTAGCAACTCCCATCAAAATGCCCGGCGACATCATGGACCCCAACGTAGTGAAGGTAGTACTGGACTTCGACGAGAATGCTATTTATTTTTCGCGCGCGCCGATTCCCTGGGTGCGGAATACGGCGAGCAAGATGGTGGTGCGGCATCTAAAGCATTTGGGGTTATACGTTTTCGCGCGCGAGGCCCTGCTCGAATATCCGACGCTGCCGCAGGGCGCATTGGAACGTATCGAGCAACTCGAACAACTGCGCTGGATGGAAAATGGCTGGAAGATTCGCGTGGCGGAAGTGGAACATGACGCGGTGAGCGTGGATGTGCCGGAGGACGTGGCGCGGGTGGAGAAGCTTTTGCAGAAATAATGAAAAAGCCCGGCGGGGACTCTGCCGGGCCGCTAACAGTCGAGGACTGAAAAAGAAGGAAGCTTGGCTATTGTTGGGCCTCGAAGACTCCAGCCACGATGCGTTGCGTCCCGGAATTGTCGCGATTGGCAAAGAACGCCAGCTGTGGGTTCACGACGTAAACCACCATGTCGATCGGCTGGATGTTCGACAAATCGACATTCATGTACACCCGATTGCCGTCGTCGCCGGTGCCATCGCCGCCATTGAAGTTGATGGTACCTGCGGTACCGATATTTAGGATCGGCGTTAGCGTCGGGGAGGTGAACTGGAACATGTCCGAAGTGCCGCTGAGAGAGAGACTCTTGATCGTCAGCTGGCCCAGCATATCCTCTTCATCCGTGCTGGAAATATTGCCGTTGGCGGTCACGAGCCCGCTCCAATTGATGGCATAGGTCCCGGAGATGTTGTTGCTCGTAAAGGGGCTTCCGGATTGCAGATTGATCGAGCCGTCGGCGACAACTCTCGCCTGGCTCGCGGTTCCCGACGGGCTAACATCCTGGATCACGCCGCCGCTCTGGGAACTCAGATAGAAAACAAAAGTGTAGGCTTGGCCGTTGGAATCCTGAAAGGAAAACTGCCCGCGGCCCGTGGTGGGATCGTAGGAGGAGACGCTGCCATTCGACAGATTATTGAACTGCACTTCGTTGGCTCCATCGTTGACGTCCATTAGCATTTTGCTGAGGGCGGTGCCGGCGGCGGTGAAGCGGCCGACGCGGGTGATGCCGTTACCGACAGAGTCGCTTCCCCCAACGAGAAAGGCAAAACCACCACTGAGACTCGCTGGGAGATTGCCCTGCATCACAGCGTCGCCAGAGAGCATAGGCCCGCTATTGCCGGTATTGGTGTTGGAACTAATGAACCTTATACGCGTCGAATCGACGATATAAAAGGCGTAGTTCTGCCCTTCTATGAGAGCCGTGCCGCGGCCAGAAGTCGGCATATTCACGGAATCCGCAGTAAAAGTTCCCGCAATGTTTCCATTGGCCAAGCCCAAGCCGTCATTGGCGTCCTCTAATCCAGTGGTGATCACGCCACTGGTCGCCGCAAACTGGCCAACGAGCGATTCCGGGAAGGGTCCACTACTGGTGTTGCCATCGAATCCCGTAAAATCAAAAACATAGGAGCCCGAGATGGTGGAAAGCTGAAACGCCGCAGTACTCTGCAGGACGAAATTCCCGCTCCCCGTGGATGCTTGGGTACCATTGTTGGTTTCGTCGATCATTAGACCGCCACTAGTCGAGGTAAGAACCATGCCGAAGTTGATCGTGGACGGGGCACTGTTAGAGGTTATGTTGAAAGTCAATGTTCCGCGGCCGTCGGCATTCACGGTGTAGCTGCCGCCGGTGTTGATGGAAACGGTCGAGCTGGTTCCGCCCTGCGCTACAACGTCATACACGCCGCCGGTGATGCCGCCATTTCCATCAGCGATGAAGCTCCCGGCACGCGCCAAGGGCGTAGCTGCCACAGTGCAACCAGCGCAGACTTCGCCGCTGGTCGTGAAGGCATAAGTTCCTTTCAAGCTCGAGAGGCCATATTTCCCAGCCGGGGGAGGCGGCGGAATGGTGGGACCACCGCCGCCGCAGGCGGCGCTCCAGAGAGCACCCAAGAATGAAAAGCCCAAGAGCAGGCGTTTCATCGCACACCTCGCAGCGCTTCCTTTTCCGCTGGCGTCATCACCGATGCCGCAGCGGTCAGAAAGCCTTTGGTGTTGCGCACGGTGACGGCTTGGGCTCCCTTTTGCACAATGCGGGCGGCGAAATAGGTGCTGTCACCGAGGGCTATGGCCTCGCCGATGATGCGTACGCTATCGCCGGGATGCAATGCGAGATGCCCGGCTTGGAGAATTTTGGGGTTGCCGAGATGAACGTCAACCTGCCCAGAAGACGTCTCGAGGAGAACATGCGCGCCCATGGGCGGGGTGTTGGAGGCGGCATCGAATTTTACCACGGTGCCGAGAAGAGAGCTTTCGCGAGCCAAGCTATAAGAGCGCAGCTGCTCTACATCCGGCCGAACTGCTAGCTGAGCAAGCGCCGAAGAGCTCATACCAAGAACGATCCCGAGCGCGAGCATTCCCAATCTGATTTTTTTGGTGCTGTTCATACTCCCCTTCCACCTGCAAGAATTCCACCCGGAACCTTTTCCGCATTGCGGGGACGAACGCGAACAACTCCGGAGCGCAAGCCAAAGGTTCATTTCATTAGATGGCCCATCCACTCCCGCTGGTTTCCGCCTGCTCCACGGTTTTCTTCATCGGCAGCGGGTATCGAATCCGATACCATCCGTCTCCGCACAATATTCCCTACTGCTTAGAAACCCGTTCCCGGAAAAAAAGTTTCAGGCGCGAAGGAGAGAAAAAATAGCGATTTAAGACCGCCAAAACCGCCATTTGACAGAACCGCATCTTCCGACGATAATTGTGTGTACGTCACTCCTCCTGAGGGAAAGCAAGCCCGGCGTAGGAACACGGGCTATAAGGATGGCGCCAAAATATATATTTGTAACCGGCGGAGTTGTATCCTCACTGGGAAAAGGCGTAGCTGCCTCCTCGATTGGTTGTCTCCTCGAAAGCCGCGGTTTCAAAGTCACCTTGCAAAAATGCGATCCGTACCTGAACGTGGATCCAGGCACGATGAGCCCGTTTCAGCACGGTGAAGTGTTTGTGACCGAAGACGGCGCGGAGACGGACCTCGATCTGGGCCACTACGAGCGCTTCACCCACGCCAAGCTTTCCCGCGACAATAACTGGACTACCGGACGTATCTACGAAACGATCCTGACCAAGGAGCGCCGCGGCGATTACCTCGGAAAAACCGTGCAGGTGATTCCGCACGTCACTGACGAAATCAAAGCGACCATCAAGAAGGTCTCGGAATCCGTCGATGTCGTCATCGTGGAGATTGGCGGCACGGTGGGCGACATCGAGTCGCTTCCCTTCCTTGAAGCCATTCGCCAGATGCGTCTGGAACTTGGCGCTGAAAATACCCTTTTCGTCCACGTCACGCTGGTGCCCTTTATCGCCGCCGCCGGCGAACTGAAAACCAAGCCGACACAACACAGTGTGAAGGAAATACTGAGCCTCGGAATTCAGCCGGACATATTGCTTTGCCGCAGCGACCATCACCTTCCCTCGGAGCTAAAGAAAAAAATTGCTTTGTTCTGCAACGTCGCGGAAGCTTGCGTCATTTCGATGGAAGATGTGGACACCATTTACGCGGTGCCCGGGGAACTCAGTAAAGAAGGCCTGGACGAGCAGATTCTGCGGCTCTTGAAACTCGAGTCGCGGCCTTCGGATATGAAGCCGTGGCTGGACCTGGTTTACCGCATGCACCATCCGGCGGGTGAAGCGCACATCGCCATCGTCGGCAAGTACGTGCAGCTCGAAGATGCCTACAAAAGCTTGCGCGAGGCCTTGCTGCACGGCGGGCTGGCGCACAATCACAAAACCGTTCTCGCATGGATCGAAGCCGAGGAAATTGATTCACCGGCAACCGCCGCAGCCCGGCTGCACGGTTACGACGGCATTTTAGTTCCTGGCGGCTTTGGCAAGCGCGGCATTCAGGGAATGATTTACACCATTCAGTACGCGCGCGAACACCAGGTGCCCTTCTTCGGTATTTGCCTGGGCATGCAGTGCGCCACCATCGAATACGCGCGCGACGTCGCCGGAATGAAGCAGGCGGACAGCACGGAGTTTGATCCGCAATCGCCGCACCGCGTGATTTATAAATTGCGCGAATTGCTTGGCGTCGATGAAATGGGCGGTACCATGCGCTTGGGCGCCTGGCCCTGCAAACTCGAGCCCGGCTCCTTCGCCCACAAAGCCTACGGTAAGCTGGAAATCAGCGAGCGCCATCGCCACCGTTACGAATTCAACCGCGACTACGAAAAAGCATTGGTGGCGGCGGGCTTGCGCATTACTGGGCGCACGCCTGATGAAAACTACGTGGAAATCGTCGAAGCGCCTGACCATCCGTGGTTCCTCGGCTGCCAGTTCCACCCCGAATTCAAATCCAAGCCGCTGGAACCGCACCCGCTGTTTGCAGCCTTCATCGGCGCAGCCCTCGAACACAAAAGACAGAAACTCCGCCCCGCCGCATCGGTGAGCGAACCGAAGCACGCGCCAGCACTTCGCGCTGCGCCAAGCGCGACAGCCTAAGTTCCAGTTTCAGAGCTGTCAGTAAAACCCTGCGCCGCCCACCTGGGCCTGCCGGACATCAACGTCTTGGATAGTTTGATTTCTCCTGTAAGCGCAAATTGATTTCGCAGTGGTAGACGCCATTCTTGTCGCGCCAGAGCGGCCGAATTGTCGCGAATTTGCCGCGCGCCTCGGACTCGCTCTTCATCGCTTCCGTCAAATACAATCGCCCTCGAACCGCAGCTCTTCGGTCCACTCGACCGGATAACCCGCTCCCCACAAATTGAAATGAACGTGCGCAGGAATGTGCATGCCCGGATAGCGTCCGGGGCGGATGGTGCGCAATGTAAAGCGCCCCTCGGCGTCGGTCTTCATGTACCCTTTATCAGGCGTGGATGGCCGACCTTGCCGTCCGGCGAATAATAGCCGTCCTTGTCGGTGTTGTAGGCATACACGATGATTCCCGCAACAGTGCGCTCGCCATCCGGCGCGGAGACGCGGACCGTAACGATCAGCGGGTCGCCGAGTTCTTTTGCTGGCACGATCGTGGCTGTCCAGGTCGTGTTTAGCGGCTCTGGAGGCGGCGGATCCTGGGCTTCAACAATCGCCGCCGCCAGAAATGGTCCAGTGACGCAGACGATTCCCCATCCGGCTACTCGTTCCTAAGAATTCGCGGCGTCCTTGGTCTTGCAGTTCCATCGGCTTTCTCCTTGCGCTTCCAGACGGGCCAGCAGCACCGACTGTTAACGAGCCGCTGTGGTATGGCGACTTAACTTGCTTGGCCCAAAGTGACCCACCCTCTGCTTTCTTCCGACGTTGCAAACCTGGCGCGGTCTGCGTAGCCTTATAAGCTTGTAATACGCTTAAAATCTTAAATGAGCCCTACACGTGAAATCGCGCTTGGTTCGCTGCGCCTCGGCGGGGGCAATCCCCTGTTTCTGATCGCCGGGCCGTGTGTGATCGAAAGCGAAGCGCACGCGCGCATGATGGCCGAAAAAGTCGCCAAGATCGCGACCGACGCAGGAATGCCCTACATCTTCAAGGCTTCCTACGACAAAGCCAACCGCTCTTCGCTGAAAGCCTTCCGCGGCCTGGGCATGAAGGAAGGTTTGCGCATCCTCGGCAAGATCAAGTCCGACTTAAAGCTCCCCATCCTCACCGACATTCACGAAGCCTCGCAAGCCAAGCCCGCCGCCGATGTCTGCGACGTGCTGCAGATTCCCGCGTTCCTGGCCCGGCAGACGGACTTGCTGATCGAGGCCGGCAAAACCGGCCGCATCATCAACGTGAAAAAGCCGCAGTTCCTGTCGCCGTGGGACATGGGCAATATCACGGAGAAACTGGAGAGCACCGGCAATTCCAAAATCATTCTCACCGAGCGCGGCTCTTCGTTCGGCTATCAAAATCTCGTCGTGGACATGCGTTCATTCCCCATCATGCAGCGCACGGGCTACCCGGTCGTTTTTGACGTGACGCATTCCGTGCAACTTCCCGGTGGAAAAGGCCATGCGAGCGGAGGTCAGCCCCAGTTCATCGAACCGCTGGCGCGCGCAGGAGTGGCCGCGGGCGTGGACGGCATTTTCATTGAGACCCACGATAATCCTGCCAAAGCGCTTTCCGACGGACCGAATGCCCTGCCGCTGCCGGAACTCCTGGGCCTGCTGATGAAATTAAAGGGCCTCAATTCCGTCGTGCGGCGCTGGAGCGAGAAATCATGAACCTGAGGCCATCTGATTTGCTTCGAGGACGTTTATGAGCCTGGACACGGCACGGCGCGTGCTTCGCATCGAAGCGCAGGCTATCCAAGACGTTCTCGCGCGGCTGGATGCCACCTTTGAAAAGGCCGTCGATTTACTCTTTGCCTGCAAAAGCCGCGTGGTGGTCACCGGCATGGGAAAATCCGGACTGATTGGCCGAAAAATTTCGGCGACGCTTTCGAGCACGGGAACTCCGTCGTTCTTTTTGCACGCGGCGGAGGCTCTGCACGGGGATATGGGCATGCTGGCCCGCGGCGATGCCCTTCTGGCCGTCTCCTATGGCGGCGAAACAGAGGAAATTGTCCGCCTTCTGGAGGCGCTGAAGCGCCTGGCAATGCCCCTGGTCACTTTAACCGGCAAACTTCATTCCACACTGGCCGAAGCGAGCGACGTGGCTCTAGACGTCAGCGTGAAAGAAGAAGCCTGTTCGATGAATCTCGCCCCCACGGCGAGCACCACCGTCGCCATGGCCATGGGCGACGCGCTGGCCATTTCGCTCCTCGAACGTCGCGGCTTTCGTCCCGATGATTTCGCCGCGTTGCACCCGGCCGGCAGCCTCGGCAAAAAACTTCTGCGCGTCGAGCATCTCATGCACGCGGGAGATGCGCTCCCTCGCGTTTCGAAGGACACGCTAATGCCCGACGTCTTCCACGAAATGTCCGCCAAAAAGCTCGGCATGACCACGGTCCTCGAGCCCGACGGACGCCTCGCTGGTATCCTTACCGACGGCGACCTTCGGCGCTTGATGGAAAAGCACCGCGGCGCCGTCCTGGAAATGCGCGCAGCCGATGGCATGACCAAGCATCCGCAAACCATCGGCCCGCACGTGCTTGCCAGCGAAGCCTTGAACTTGATGGAGAAACGCAAAATCACCTCCATCGTCGTCGTGGACGAAGCAAAAGGCGTCTTAGGCGTGGTCCACCTGCACGACCTCTGGACCCTGGAGTTGATGTGATGGCGGGTTTTTAGTTCCGTTTTTGCAACCCGTGCTTTCGCTCTCGCCGTAGGGCAGGGCTTGCCCCGCCTGCGCGAGAGCGCAGAATAAAACTCGGAAGAGAAAAACAGGAGACGCACATTGCCCAAGCGAGGAAAAAAGATCCCCTTAAAACTAGCGAAGCGCGCCAAGCAAATCCTCGTCTTGCTGATGGACGTAGACGGCACGCTCACCGACGGCAGCGTCACCCTACTGTCGCAATCCGACGGCTCCGCCCTCGAACTGAAAAATTTCGACGCCCACGACGGCCAGGGCCTAACTCTCGCCGTCACCGCTGGACTGCGCACCGGCGTCATCACCGGCCGCGCCAGCGCCGCCCTTCGTCGTCGCTGCAAGGAACTGGACATCGAGTTCGTCTACGAAAAGCAAGGCCACAAAATCGCCGCTTACGAAGACGTCCTCCGCAAAACCGGCGCCCAGGAATCAGAAGTCGCTTTTCTAGGCGATGACCTGCCCGACCTGACGGTCATGCAGCGCGTGGGCCTGGCCGTCGCCGTTCACAACGCCACCCCCGAAGTGCGCCGCGCCGCCCACTACACCACCAAAGCCGACGGCGGCAAAGGCGCCGCCCGCGAAGTCGTCGAACTCATCCTCAAGTCCAAAGGCATCTGGGAGGAAATGATCGACAAAGCCCGCGCCTGAATCCTCGTGGGAACGCAAATGGGCAAAGCGAAGCTCGTCCGGGCGCTTGGCGCATCCCGGTCACCTGTCACTTGGCACTTTTAGGACAGTCGCGTAACGCCGGGGAAAACGTCAAATCCCGAATCCAAGCTCAGGATTCGCTTTATTCCGTGGAGCTCTATGAGGCCAAGATGCACGGCGTCACGCGCGGACAGTTGCTGATACCCCACGACAATCTGTTTCGCACGCTCGACGATAGACCGATCAACGGCCAGCACCTGGTCCACAACGCCGAGAAGAGCATCGAACGCCGTTGGATCACGTCGCGGCGGCCGATGGCGGCGTAGCGCGCAGGATTTCCTCGAAAACCTCGGCATCCGTAACCACGGGCTCGCGCTCGCTCACTACCTTTCCAGGAATCGTCGCGCGTCGCTCTTGTGGGCGTTGCATTCTCAGCCACAGCGTTGCGTCCCCCCCGCCCTCTTTGCGCTAAAATTGTATGGTTATGGGCCGCCACAAACGCAAGCGGAGCTCGAAAGCTGCAAATCCTCCGGGAATTGCAGTCATTGCGAACGAGCCGGTGAGCCGTTTCGCGATTTCCACTGATGTGGAAAACCTTGCGCCCTCTCTCGACATCTCTAGTGATGCCAAGCTTACGAGTTCTCCCATGATTCCGGATAAGGAAGTAGACCTTACGAATTCTCTCAGCAGCCTCACTGCCTCTCCCGCCATCGCTAAGCATGAAAAAAGTGCTGCTTCTCCTTCCGCTGCCCCATCGGGAGCCGACCGCCGGACTCATCCTCGCTACGAGTTCACTGCCGCTGTCGAGGTGGTAGCGCCTGATTCCGGCGCACGCGTCGAAACTCGTGTCCGCGACTTAAGCAGGCAAGGCTGCTATGTGGACACTAGCGAGGCTCTCCCTTTAGGAACGATCACCGACGTGTGCATCACCAAGGGCGCGCAACGCTTTCGAGCCGCCGCGAGAGTCGTTTACTCGCGCGCTTCCAAGGGCATGGGGCTGATGTTTACGAGGGTTGAGCCGGAGCCGCTGCGGATTCTGGAAGCGTGGCTCGACGAATCCAGGGAAACTTCCTGGCTCGCGGAAAACCGCCGAAGGAGTCAACGGGTTTTGGTAGCGGTCCCGGTCCGCGTCTCCGGCCACATCGGCGCTGGGTTGCCCTTTGAAGAAGACACCCACACGCGCGCCATCAGTGCTCACGGCGCGTTGCTTCTCCTTTCGTCACAGGTTCACCGGGGCCAACGGCTCACGCTGTCAAACGTTCAGACCAAAGCCGCACTCGACTGCGTTGTCGCCCACGTTGACAGGCGCCGAAACAGTCCTCAGGTCGGAGTCGAGTTCCTGCTGCCCAATCCTCTGTTTTGGCATGTAGCCTTCCCGCCGAGAGACTGGACACCCCGCCACCCCGACGCGAAATCCCACACCAAAGCACCCAAATCGAACGCAAGATCGTAGCTATCTCGGCCGTCGCCAAGACCGGTCGCCTCGCCGCGCAAATAGCTTCAGTGCTCAGTAATATTCTGCCGAAAAACGAGGTAGAAGTGACCCCACGGCGGCTTACCGGCACCCGCTCAATCCCTCTCGGTTTGCCATCCAATCCGCTCTCTACCTACACGTGCAGGTCCCAGACCAGCTCCCATTCCGCTACATGAATCGCGAATAGCTTGTGATTTTCCACAAGGCGTTCCACAAGGAGCGCTTGGCGCGCCCGGCTGTACGCTGGGACGCGCACAACGCCTGCAATTTCTATGGTTTGGCTCTCCCTCCGAGTATCGCTTCGAGTTGAAGGCGGCAGGGTGAAACAACGGGGCACCCATCTTCGTATAGTTCTCCAAGAAGGGTTGATGTCTTATTCGCCCACACTGCTTGTTCACATTTGCGCGGGAACCTTGGGCTTGCTCTCCGGGACCGCGGCCATGTCTTTCCGCAAAGGATCGCCCCGCCATGTGCTAGCGGGAAAGGTCTTTGTCGCGTCCATGCTCACCATGGGCGCTTTCGCCGTGTACCTGGCCATCGCGAGGCATCAGCCAAACAACATCGGCGGCGGGATTCTAACCGTTTATCTGGTCGGAACAGCTTGGCTGACCGCCCGGCGCACAGACGGGGAAACCAGCCGTTTTGATTGGGTACTTCTGCTGATTCCTTTGGCGCTCGGTATCCTCACCTGGATGAATGGTCTCAAAGTCGTCCGCAGCGGAGCCAGCTCCCAAGACGGCGTTCCCGTCGGAATGAACTTTTTCATGGGTTCGGTAATGCTGCTGGCTGCCACGGGCGACGTTCGCATGCTGGTGCGCGGCGGTGTTCTTGGAGCCAAGCGCATCGCCCGACATCTCTGGCGCATGTGTTTTGGACTATTCATCGCCGCAGGTTCTTTTTTCCTGGGGCCCTCGAACCGCCCACGGCGATTGCTTTCGACCATTGGGCTCGGGCAGCATCTATCGTCGGCTTTATTTAGCACCACCTTGTATTTGACTCTCACCATACTTCCGCTGATTTTGCTGATTTTCTGGCTAGCGCGAGTCCGCTTCACGAAGGCCTACAACGGAAAGTCGATGATCCCAGTAGACTTGCGCGATTCGTAGAACAAAAACCCGCACCCTGAAAAAACCACAGGGTGCGGCACCCCAGGTACAAATGGCACGTAACTTGCACGTATCTTCTATATCCCTATCCGTCACGTTACCCGAATTATTCGTTTTTCCGGTGCAGTTTTTGTATCTACCGCATAGAACTCCGAGAGCATTGCGGGCAAATTATTTTAGTTCAGAACGCTTGAAGTTCTGACAGTTCAAGCCGATTCCGCCCCTGGCGCTTCGCCGAATAAAGCGCCGCATCTGCTTGGGCGATCAGACGATTGAAATCTGGGGCGCGCGTTCCGACAAAACCAGCCAGACCAAAGCTTGCGGTCACCTTGAGGCTCTGGCCTTCAAAATTGAACTGCGTTGCCTCAAACTCGGCCCGGACACGGTCGATCACCCGCTTAGCGTTCTCCTCGGTTGTGTGCGTCAGAACAAAAAGGAATTCCTCGCCTCCAATACGGCCGCAAATGTCACTCTGTCTCGAGTTACGTTTCAGAATTTCAGAAAATGTCTTTAGCACGTTATCGCCTGCATCGTGTCCATAGGTGTCGTTGACCGTCTTGAAATGGTCCAAGTCGGCCAGCGCCACCCAGAAAGAAAACCCGTACCTGGCCGCCCCGCTCAGTTGCCGCGTCGCCCAGTCTTCAATGGCGCGCCGGTTAGGGAGGCCCGTAAGGGGATCGGTGAGGGCGAGCTCTTTCAGAAGAAGGTTTTTGGCTTCGATCTCTCGTTGGAGCCCAATGATTCGCAGGCCCACACCCACACGCGCTATAAGTTCTTCATGGTGAAACGGTTTTGTCAGGTAGTCGTCGGCCCCCGCTGCCAATCCCTCTACCACACTCTCCTTTTCTGACTTGCCGGTCAAAAGGATGATGTAAGTGTAGGATGCCTGGGCTCTTGACCGGATGTGCTGGCAGATTTCAAGGCCCGTCAGATCGGGCATTATCCAATCGACAATCACCAGAGCGGGATGGTGCTCGGCGAAAAGATCGAGCGTCTCGCGCCCGCTCTTTGCGAAAATCAGGGAATACTGTTTTTCAGACAGCGTGAACTCAACTAGCTTGCGGGATACGGCCGAATCGTCGGCCACCAGAACCTTGATCGGTCGTTCGACATCCTTCATTTGCTCCCCCAGAAGGGCCTCCAGACTATCCGCATGCACTGGCCTCAAACTGCTTCCGCAATAAGGGACCAATCAGCCGGCGGGAAACTTACTGGCCAGAAACTGGGAACCGGTAACTCAAATTCAAATGCAACTGCAAAGCGCCCCTCTCCCGAGGCCTCGGCGCGCACTATCTTGCCTGACGCAACTTTTTCGGTTTTTGGATTACTAAGAATCACTTGCTGCCCTTTAAGCATTTTCATCCCAATGTCCAACAAGCCGCCGTGGGCATTCACGACGAGGCTATGGGCCTCAATGCTTATTCGCTTCCCGTCCGGCATCTTGGCCGACAGTTGGAGGGGGACGCGGAGAACGACGCGCTCGCTTCTCCGCCGGTTTCTTTCCTCTAGTGGGCTAGCAGTTTTATTGGCTCCCGACTTGGTGATGTCCTCTGCCATGGTGCTCCAATCTCCTGATCAGCAGGTTTCGTTGGATTGCCGAAGACCCGATCAGCAGCCCCATCGCTGCGACGGGTCGCACCAGCGATAAGGCAAACCATTGGGCGCTGGTAGTCGATTCGTGCGTAGGACCCGACCAAGAAGAAAGCGTTCGGTAAGACAATGCCGGGCCTCATGGATGCCTGGGCTAACGCCGCTTGGCGATTTCGTGAGAAATTTCAAATTTCCTATGCAACTCCACCTTAAAGAGATCCCGTGCTATTACCTAGACATATATTTACTCCGTTGAGGAAAAATACAACAGGAAGTTGGCTTCGTGGCGCGGCGCTTCCTTACCGAACTAACAGGGCGCGGCGCGCCCCCACCCTTTGCGATTTTGTTTTTTGCAAAGGGTGTGCAATTTTTGCCTCGCTTTACTGCCGCCTGGTCCCGCACCCTGAGGTTTTCCGGGCGCGGTTTTCTCATCTATAGATCGGCAAACTCTATCCCAGCAACATTTTCCGCGATCATTCGAATTACTTACTAACGACGCTTTCTGCAAAACACCGGGAGTGGGTGGGGAGCGCTTGGCAGTCTACTCCTCCCTCATTCTGGCACTTGACGTGGTCTCAGGACATAATGTCATCGGCCATTCCGCCACCGAGGGTTATTGACGATGCTCCATGCTTGGCACGACGTTTCACCGGGAAACGATCTCCCGCGCGATTTTCAAGCGGTGATCGAGATCCCGCTGGGCTCCAATGTGAAATACGAATTGGACAAGACCAGTGGTCTCTTGAAAGTGGATCGTATTATCCATTCGGCGGTGTTCTACCCGGCGAACTATGGCTTCATTCCGCAGACCTATGCCGAAGACAACGATCCGCTTGACGTCCTGGTTTTGTGCCAGGAGCCGGTACAGCCCCTGGCGCTCATCAAAGCGCGGGCGATTGGATTGATGACCATGATCGATTCCGGCGCCAGCGACGACAAAGTGATCGCCGTAGCCACGAACGACCCGGAGTTCAACAGTTACGTCGAAGCCAACGAATTGCCGCCGCACCGCTTGCTCGTTCTGAAACGCTTCTTCCAGGACTACAAGCAACTGGAAGGCAAACAAGTCCAAGTGGATGACATCCGCCCGGCATACGCGGCCGCAAAAGTAATAGAACGAGCCCTGGCGCGTTACCAGGAGCAAAGAGAAGCCCTTCGCGCAAAGGACCACCACTAATAGAAATGCACTATTCTTGTAATTTTCGTTCGATGCTAGCTTGCCTCGCTCTAAGCAGACTTGTCTAAATTTATGAACTGGAGCAAAGCCACATGAAGCGTTTCTGGAAATGGACGGGAGCAATTTTCGGCGTGCTGCTTGTCGCCGCTTTTGCCGGGCTCTCCTATATGGCGGGAAGTCCGAAGGACGCTTACGGCATGGTGCGTTACGCTTTGCCGCACATGCATCGCGGCACCCTCAAAGTGGGCAGCGATGCGCCCGACGCCCGCGTCGTCGCACTGGACGGCGTCAGCCATTTTCACATCCGCGAACGCACGCATGACCGGCCGCTCGTACTGGTGTTTGGAAGTTTCACTTGACCGCCCTTTCGCCGCCAGGTTGGCGAGGTCGTGCAAATTTATGAGGATTATAAAGAGCGCGCGGATTTTCTGACTGTGTATGTTCGCGAAGCACATCCCACCGACGAATGGCAGATGAAATCAAATCTGAAGGATAAAGATGATGTCTGCTACGCGCAGCCCAAAACGCTGGCGCAGCGCTTGGTGATCGCGAATGACTTCACAAAGAGATTCAAGTTTCCCCTGCCCTTCGGAATCGACGACATGAGCAACGCGGCGAACGACGCGTACGCCGCATGGCCCGAACGCATTTACATCATTGATGAGAGTGGTCGCATCGCTTATCGCGGGGGAATCGGGCCGTTCAATTACAAACCGGAAGAAGCCCGCGAGTGGCTGGCCGCGCGCTATGGCGCTGTGAAACACGAAGCGCCAAAATCGCCAACCGCTACCGCGCCTGCCTCGGCAACAGGAGCGCCACCGCCAGCTTCGCCCGCGCCGTCAACGCCTGCGCCAGCCGCAGCGGTAAAATGACATGACCTCTGGCGGCGCAAGACCAGGAGTTATGATGAGGTTGTGAAAAGGAGAATTCCAAATAGGAAAGCGGAAGCTGGCTCGCTCAAGAAAGTCGGCCTCGCGCGAGCGCTCTCGAAACTGGGCTATTGCTCGCGCTCGCGAGCCGCGGAACTGATCGCCTCAGGCCGCGTGAAATGGAATGGAACAGTGCGGCGCGATCCCGAAACGCCAGTGCACCTGGGAAAAGACAAAATCGAAATCGACGGAGAACGAATCGAGCGCAATCCTAAAATTTATCTTGCGCTGAATAAACCTCGCGGAGTGGTGACCACGGCTGCAGACGAAAAAGGCCGCGAAACAGTTTATTTCTTCCTGCCGGCGAATTTACCGTGGCTCGCGCCGGTCGGCCGATTGGACAAAGCGAGTGAAGGTTTGCTGTTGCTGACGAATGATTCGGAATGGGCGTCCCGCATCACTGCGCCGGAAACGCACCTCGATAAAACGTATCACGTGCAAATCGGCGCGATCGCCGACGAAGCGCTGCTGCTGAAATTGCGAAACGGAATCCGGGCAACCGACGGCGAGTTCCTACGCGTAAAAAATGTCGGCATGCTGCGCAGCGGCGAGCACAACTCGTGGCTCGAAATCGTGCTGGACGAAGGCAAGAATCGCCATATCCGCCGAATGTTCGAAGTTCTACAAACAGAAGTGCTGCGGCTGGTTCGCGTCGCGATCGGACCGCTCACTCTTGGTGATCTGCCGAAAGGCGCGACTCGCGCGCTGGATCGCGAAGAGAAGCAGGTGCTGGATCGTGCGATGCGTGCAGCGCTCTCTGAACCTGCTCCTCTCATTCGATGACGAAGTCTGTCGATGCCCACGCGTATCGTTGACCTCCACTATTTTGATTTATACGTGAACGTCACTTTCGTTTCCTCGTCGAGAACCAGCGGCCTCACGAAGTGGTACGAGTTCCCTGCTCTCGGAACGTCGACGCGCACGGGTAGAATGCCGGAAACGCGCTGCTGCAAGTCAAATACATTGGCGGAAGCCGCCGTCTGCTGCTTCTCAGCCGCTTTTTTAGCGTCGCGCTCGATGCGCTGATACTCGCGGCTATCAGCAGCACCCGAAGTGACGGTTATTGCTTCCGTGGCCGCCGCAATTTGCAAAGTGGAGCCGAGCGGAACTGGCCTGCTGGCTTCGTAGTTGAAATTATGAACCAGCCGCCTAAAGCCGTGCGCATTTGTGGCGACTTCGACGGGGCCAGAGCTCAGACTCGAAACAACCCAGCGGCCTGCTGAATCGGTTACGGCGTTTCGAACGGCTCCGGTTCCAGGTTGTGTAACGGTGATTTGCGCGTTGGGAACCACGGCGCCGGATGGGTCGACCAAAATGCCACCGAGTTGTCCGGGAAGCAAGGACAGAGGTTCGAATGGGGCGTCAACGCGGCCGTTCATCGAGTAATTGTTGACGTCGTATGAAGATTCACGGTCGGCAACATTGGCAATCGATGGAGGAAGAAGGTTTGTGGAGATGGCGTCGCCGCCGAAGTCTTTCACTTTGTATTGCTCGGGGAGAAATACTTCCCATTGGAGAAGATTGATGGGCACGTCCATTTTCGGTAGCGAAAGATCGGAGCCGCCTTTCTTCGCGAAGGGCGCACCCGAATGTATGAACACGAACGAAACAGTGTAAGAGTCGACAGGACGAAAGCCCGCGCGCAACAATGGAACGCGATTACCATCGGGTCCTTCGACGGGTTTCACTTTTTCCCCGGCAACTTCGGCGGAGAGAATGCTCGCGCCCGCAGGCAAAGCGACTTTTAGGAAAGGCTGAGCTTGATTCTTGATGGTGAGTTTTATCTCCGTGAGCGACCGGCCTTCCGTGGTTACGAGCGTGGTGACGACGGCGCGTTCGGCGACAGCAGCGAGTACGCTGCTGTCCGGGAAGCGGGTCCATTCGAGCGCGAGAGAAGACGTTTCGTTGGGCTGCTTGTGATAGCGAAACGCAGCTTGCATGGGAAAGCGCGCGAGCGAACGTAAGTACGGATTCATTTCCTTGAAATCCATGCGCTTGACTCCGCCCGCTTCGGTAGCGGTTAGCTCGATGGTTCCAGCGCCTTCTACAAGAAGTTCGCCGGTTTCGCGCTGAGCATCCTTGAAACTGAGAAAGGGCGCATCGGCTTTGCTGGCGGAGATGGATTTTTCCATGGAGATGAGGAACTGGTGGCTGCGTTCGGCAGGGCCAGTAACCTTCAGAGTCAGAACGCCGGATTCGAATTCGCTGGATTCGACCGATGCTCCAGTCGCGCCGGTGATTTCGTATCCCGCGGGGACTTCCATCTGAAATTGCGACGGTTCGCCTTCGACGACGGTGATGTCGGCGAGCGCGGCGATGCGAATGTCCGCTTCGCTGACGGAAATGAGGGTCTTCACATCCGAGAGGAAGCGGAGTTCCTTGGGTGCAACCGGGGCGACCGTTTCGCGGGTTGTCCACCAAATGCTGGCCGGCTGTCCAGGCACGAGCGTGGCTTCGATAGAAGTCTGTCCGTTTTCCGAGGATCGCGAGGTAATGAGGCCGGGATTGACTCGAACACTGGTGTGGTCGCCGGGAACAACAAGCGCGAGACGGACGCTGCCCGCCGATGGAACTGCAAGGTTGAAGGAGGCCCGTCCGGCTTCAATGCTGAGAGGAAGACCAGCCTCGAGAGTGACGGCGAAGTCAGCCGGCCCAGTGATAACCGCGGTGTGCGTTCCGTTTTCCAGTTCGAGCGGCAGGCCCTTGCCTTCCTGGCGGGCGTCGAGAATGGCCATGCCGGTTGTGAGCGGAATCTTGGTGGCGCCTTTGCGCAGGATTTCTCCTTCGAAGTGCACCGTGCCCTGCACCGATTCGTTTGAAACCGTGAGCTTCAGGTCGGCGCGCTTCATGGTGTAGGGAACCGGAGGCGTGTCCTGTTTCCTGACAGGCTTGCTGGCGAGTTCGAGAAGGCGGTTGTATTCGTCGAGAGGAAGCGTGACATTGCCCGACGCCGGGACGGGAGGAAGAGCGGCAACATCGTCAGCTGCCGCGGCAAAGCCGGGAAGAACCAACAACCACGCCAGCACTATTGAAAATATCTTTTTCACTTGCCACCCACCTTTTTCTCGTGCTGATAAGCCAATGATGCGGACAGAGCCTGATTTTCACCGGTTAGTTCGGAGACCAGATAGAGAGAAGGACCGAATGCAGGGAAAGAGACGTGGATGGGAAGAATTCCGGCGCGCTTCCCGGCCCCTGAGTCGGCCCTGAATTTATCGAGCATTGCTTCCGTTGCGGCTTGCGAGCGCTTTGATTCGTCCTTGCCATCCACGTCCGGTTGTGGAGCTCCAGCACTGGGCGACATCGTTGCTGAAAGTTTTCCAGCGCCAAAACCGCCGCCTGCACCCGTGCCCAATGCTGAACTTGGCTGGTTGAGAGCGGACGAGAGAGCATGCTCATAAGGTTCCGTGCGAAACGCGCCGGGTTCGGGCGTCACTTTGAAGAGCGGCGGATGGTAGACGAGGAGTCCGGTACGGGAGACTGGCAGGTCGAGAGCGGGCAGGGCGAGTTTGAACTCGCCTTTGTCGTTCCAGGTGGAGCCACGGCTTAGATAAACAACTTCGATGGCGAATTCCGGAGCCTCTTCGCCGGCGCGAGATTTGTCGAGCGGCAAGAGCAGGCTGCCATCAGACGACTGCCCGGGGCGCACGGTTTTGCCCTCCAGAGACGCGCTCCAGAGGGTGGCGCCGGGCGGCAAAGTGATTTTAAGAAAGTTGCGCTGATTGTTGCGCACGGCGTAGCGGGCTTGGACGAGGGTTTTGCCTTCGCGGCTGACGAGCACCTGATAGCGGGCTTCGGAAACATTGGCCATCAGAACGGCCTGCGGCGTGTAGCGAGCGACGTTCAAACTGAGCGAGCGCAACAGCTTCGCGTCGCCGGCGCGAAAGCGGAACGCCGCGAGCGAGGGAGACTGATGGTTTGCAACCAATTCGCCGAGGTCGGTGGCATCGGCGCTATCGAGACCTTCGGATTTGAGATCCTTGATCTCTCCCGCGCCGAGGACTTCCACGGCGATGCCCCCGGTTTCACGCTCGATGTTGAGGAGGCGAAGGAGAGGAATATCAATCTGGCCTTCTCGAGGGCTGCGCGTTTCACCGGTCACGACGAATCGCGCGTTTTGCTCGACCGGTTCGAGAAAGGTGACGCATAGTTCATTGGCTTTCACTTCCCAATCGGCAACCATGGCGCCGAGAACTTGATTGATCCTGACTCTATCGGGGATTTGAATCTTGGCGACACGAGCCGCGCCCTGCGTGACTTCCAGATTCACTTCAGCGCTGATGGAAGTGGAGTCTTCGCCAAGGCCGAGGAGCTGGGTCAGCGAACCGCGCAGTCGCAAGGGCTGTGTGGCGCGATGATCCTCGGTCTTTCTGCGCCAAGTGAAGGTGAGGGCTTCGTTGCCGCGTGCGTAAGCGATCCACTTGCTTTCAGCGGCGGATTCGGATTTTTCAGAGAGGAGGCCGCCGGAAAGACGGACGTCCACGCCCTGGCGAGGAAGCAGAACGGAGGCGCGCGTCACGCCGGAAGCGGTCGAGGGCAGAGTGATGCCCTCTTCGCCGGTAGAAGAGGATACCGGAATCGCGACGTCGAGGAGAAGGACAGCGCGGCCGGAATGCGAGAGAAGCGCGGAGAGTTGGCCCCCGGCTTTGCCAGCGGCGCCGGGCACTAGAGAGACGAGATTGCCATCGAGCCGGGCTTCGCGCACCAGCAGACCTGCAGGAACGGGGACGCGCACCCAACCGTCCTTCAGAACATCAACCGTCAAGGTGGCGCGACCGGAAGCGAGTTCGCTATCGATGCGCAGGTCGTAGTCAACCCGAGTAAGAGTGGCTTCGACGGAAGGCGGCTCGGGATCGCGCTCGATGGGGAAGGCTCGAGCATGAAGCGTGCGGTAATCGTCGACGGGCAAGACGACCCAGCCCGGCGAATGCGCTGTAGTTTGTCCAAAGGAACTGGTCGTCGAAAAAAATAGGAGCGCGAGCAAATAAGCGCAAAAGACTGGTAATCCGGGCTTTTTTTCCATTGGGATTGTTGCTGCAATTGCGGCGGACATACAAATAGCCTCCTCATCATCAAGATGGACGAGCGGGTGAATGAATTGGGCGACCCGGGGACGGAACGTGCTGTTGAGTGGATAGGATGGCGCAGTGTAGGAAGATGGTTGTTCCATAAGATCGTTCCTTCATAGAAAACAGTTGGCTCAGGCATACGACTGCCGGTACTCAGCTATTAGAACGGTGAATTGAGTTTTTCTTGCAGAGGCTGGCCGGGCAGGTGAGTTTTCATCAGGTGAAAGTATGGATTTCTTGCAGCTCGAAGGATTCGTCCGTGCAGGGAGGGTTACAACCGTGTGCTTCTCAAGGGCTTAACGAAAAATCTTTCCATAAGCCTAAAAGGACTTCGCCAGAGACAAGAGAAGCTGGTGGGTTTGGAGCCGTCAAACAGCCTCGCGGATATCTAACCGCCCCATGGTGGCGGCCTCCGGCAACACACCCAAAGTGCCGATGGCGGAGATTCCGAGCTGTTCTGCGGCACGTCTTCCTTCTCGTTCGTCAGCAATGAATTGATCGGCATGAAGTTCCGTCGCCAGGATGATGGCATCGCACTCCCCTGCATCGAGGTCGGCCAACGACGCATACCTGACCGAAGCGGAAAAACCACTCCAGATCGACTCGCCCGGCCTCCGGCACCAAGGAGCGAGAGGACCGGAGTAGCTACCCGGATAGCTGAACTTCGGGAAAACCTTAGGTTCAACTGGGGATGTCCGATTCGAGCAAGGCACTCGGAAATATCTACTTTGACGACCTTGAAAGAACGTCTGCTGACACGACACTCCGGACTGATTGCTTTCAATTCCCAAACGGCCCATCGCTGAAGGGAGCTGCGTCTCAGGTGATTTCTTTGAAGCTAGCGGATGGTTCTGTCGCCGCCGATTCGGGCTCCGGTTCCAGGACATCCGTGGTTCTTCGACCCCACACCGTTCCCGCCGGATGGTGTTTTGAAACTTCCGGATACACCATCCTGGCGCGGGTCAGTGCTTCGGCGATGTTATTGCACATATTCTCGGGCCCGATATGATCTTGAAATTCGGCCTGAAGCATGAGTCTCGAAGGTTGTTCCCTGGCTCCGCACAGAATCAGTTCTCGTCCCGATTCGTGGACCTGGTCCGCTAAGCTTTCTAATGCTTGCAGGCCGGTGGAATCGATGGCGGTCATGTTGCGCAATCTTAGAATCAGGAGGGGGGGCAAGTTGGCCAGACGAGTGGTGATCTCGTCGATCTTGTCGGTCGCTCCAAACAGGAAAGGCCCATGAATTCTAAAGATGGCGACGTAAGCAGGGATGACCTTGTGCTGTAGGATGTGAACATGTCCTTCGCGGACGTACTCTTCGGTTACCTGTGAGACTGTTGTCGTCTGTGTGACCTTCTTAATGAAAACCAGCACGGCGAGAATCATCCCTGCTTCTACGGCTACGGTCAGATCCGCAAAGACTGTCAATAGAAAAGTGACGAGCCATGTTGCAATCTCCATCCGGGACAGCTTCAAAAGCTCGGGGATTTCCCCCCACTCGCCCATGTTGTAGGAGACCACCAAAAGAATCGCAGCCAAGACCGCCAGCGGGATAAATCTTCCGAGGGGAGCTGCAAAGACCACGATGGCAAGAAGGGTCAATGCATGAATCATTCCGGATACCGGAGTTTTCGCGCCGGAACGGATGTTGGTGGCCGTTCTTGCGATCGCGCCGGTAGCCGGAAGCCCGCCGAACAGCGGAGAAAGCATGTTCGCGACACCCTGTCCTATAAGTTCCACATTGGGGTTGTGCTTGTCTCCGCTCATGCGATCGGAGACGACCGCGGACATCAGCGATTCGATCGCGCCTAGCATGGCCACCGTGATTGCGGGCGAGATTAGGGGCCTTAGCAGATCCATGCGAAAGTGCGGAACCTTTAACGTGGGTAGCCCGGAGGGAATGCCGCCAAAGCGGGTGCCGATCGTTTCCACGGGGAGCTTGAATAGCAGAACAGCGGCGGTACCAAGAACGAGAGCCGCGATATATCCGGGAACCCTCTTTACGTAACGCATGAAAACGATAATCACCGCTAGCGCAGCGACAGCAAGAGTCGTCTCGACCGGAGAGAAGGAAGAGAAATTCCGCACAACCGTCTGAAGGCGCGCGAGGAATTCGCCTGGAACCTTGCCAATCTTCAGCCCGAAGAAATCCTTGAGTTGTGTGCTCGCGATTATGACCGCAATGCCATTCGTAAACCCGACAACGACCGGGCGCGGTATGAACTTAACGGCCGTGCCCAGACCGGTCACACCCAGGAACAGTAGTAGGATGCCAGCCATTAAGGTGGACATAAAAAGCCCGTCCACGCCGTACTTCGCGATGATGCCGAAGACGACGACCACGAACGCTCCGGTTGGCCCACCGATCTGGGTTTTGGATCCGCCCAGGGCCGAAATCACAAAACCCGCGACGATCGCGCAGTACAGACCGGCTTCGGGCGGAACGCCGGAAGCGATCGCGAAGGCCATTGCCAGGGGAAGCGCGACGAGACCAACGGTTATGCCAGAAAGAAGGTCCGCCAGGAATAAACGCTTCGTGTAAGATTTCAGACACAGTACGGATTTTGGTAGCCAGCTATTCATTGTGTTTTTTCTATTGTCCGTCCTTGCCAACTGCCGGTAGTTTACATTTTAAGACGAAGGGCATTTTTCCGGGTAAAGCCGTTGGTAGGTGATAGCGTGGGAGTAACAACTGCGGTTTAGTCCGATCATCCCGCCGCTCCTTTTGCACGGAAAGTCTTTCAATTCTCCTTGACACCCACGTTCTTGAGGAACACGATCATCTCGAAGTTTCGCTATTTGAAGCGAGACTCCCGCTCGGTAGTCCAAGGGCCGTTTCTTGAACAGCTAAGCTCCGCAACGAGCGCCCAGAGGGCAGTACGTCCTCGCTTCTCCGCTCCCGCGGGACCTAACCTTTTGACCGATCCAACGGACGGCGCACCCAAGGCCGCAGCGGTTCCACGCCCCAACACTCGAGCACCACTCGCTTCATGCGAGCACCGTTTTTGCTTTCTGGAAAGAGGAGAACACTAAATGTCTGAACAAAACAAAGCTATCGTCCGTCGTCTAATTGAAGAAGTTTGGAACAAGGGCAATCTGTCGCTGGTAGACGAGTTCTTTACCCCCAACTACGAACACCATGACGCTTCGACACCTGATTTTGGGCGCGGCGCCGAGAGTGAAAAGAAGAGAGTAACTCTCTACCGCAATGCTTTCCCCGACCTTCGTCTGACGATCGAGGACATCCTTGCCGAAGGCGAAGCAGTAATGACCCGTTGGTCCTGCCGCGGTACCCATAAAGGTGAACTCAACGGGATTGCGCCAACGGGGAAGCAGTTCACTATCTCCGGTATAACCGTTGGCCGCCTGGCGAACGGCAAGATAACGGAATCGTTTGTCAGCTGGGACGCTCTGGGCCTTATGCAGCAGCTCGGCGCCGTCCCCGAGCTCGCCAAAGCCAAAGCCGTTGCAGCGAAGCCTTAGACCTCGTAGAACTTTCGAGTCTTTCTCACGGGAGCGGGCTCCACCCGCTCCCATTTTTTCTTCGGTATCGGTTCCCTGCTTCCACTCCGGCGGTCGGCAATCACCTACCTTCTTAGCCATGTTTCCAGACATGCTGGTGAAGTATTCCTTCACTTTTCTATCGATGGCCAGTAAAGTCGCGTAGCATCGCCCTGCATGGGCAGATCGAAATAGCAGTGAGGACCCACCGGGGGAGCAGCGTGACGGTGAAGCGCGAATGGAAGCTTGCGGTGCAATGCACGTTGCTGGCGGTGACGGGAGCATGGGTGCTGCAACTTTCCGGTTGTCAGAAGAAGGAGGAATCGCGTGGGGAGCAGCCCACAGCGCCGACAGAATCCGCCATGCGGGTCAATCGCGCCAAGGATGGAATCCAGGTAGTGACACCGGTTGCAGAATTCGTGCTGAATTCCAACGGCCGATTAACGGCGACACTTGCAAATAACGGTAGGAGACTGACGCTGGAGGACCCGGCGCAGGAATCCGGCCAAGCGATCACGGCCGGGCATAGAGAAGTGAAGGACATCGCGCTGAACGTAGCGCACGCGGAAGTAACAGATGCGCAGGGAAAACTCGGAAAATTGGGGAAGCAGATTGAAGCGCGGGGAACCAGCGCGAGCACCGGGTTGGAAGAGACCCTGCGGCTGGAAGTCTACGATGATTTTCCGGGGCTGGCGCTGCTTTCCGCGGTGTTTCGCAACCGCGGACAAAAGGAAATCACTCTCGATGAGGTTACCCTGCAGAAGCATCGCTTGAATGCCACCCTGTCCGATTCTTCCGTGGCTGCTCACGAGATGTGGTCTTTCCACGGTTCCAGCATCCAGTGGGGCAAGGATGAGGCATTTCCGGTTCCAACGAAATTTACGCAGGAGAATGTTTTTGGGATGCCCGTCAACGTTAGCGGTGATCTGGGAAGCGCCGGAGGAGGGATACCTGTTGTGGCCTTCTGGACAAAGAGTGTGGGCGAGGCGATTGGGCACCTCGAAACGCTACCGTTCGTGCTTTCTATTCCCGTGAAAACCACTCCCGACGGCCGGGTCAGTGCCAGTGTGCGCTTGCCAGCAAATGCGGTGCTGAAGCCCGGGGAGAGTTATTCCACTCCACGGACGTTTCTTGCGGTGTATGCAGGTGATTTTTACGAACCGCTGACCACGTGGTCGAACGCGGTGGAGCGTGAAGGATTGGCGAAGCCTGCGAACAACAACGAAAACTACGCGGTGAGTTGGTGTGGCTGGGGATATGAATTCGGCGTGACGCCGAAACAGATGCTGGATACCATCCCGAAACTGAGAGAACTGGGAATCCATTGGGCGACGCTGGATGATGGATGGTTCACGAATTATGGCGACTGGCAGCCCACGACGGCAGCGTTTCCGGGCGATGCCCTCGAGAAAATGGTAAGTGATTTCCGCGCGCAGGGAATGAAGTTGCAGCTCTGGTGGCTGCCGCTGGCCGTGGAGGACGGGCACTATGGCTATGGCGGGCGCAAGTATGTGGTTTCCGATGTGTTGAAGCAACATCCGGACTGGCTGATCCTGGACAAAAATGGAAAGCCGGCGCGTATGGCAAGGAATCTGGCGACGCTTTGTCCGGCGGTTAGGGAAGTGCAGGCTTATTATAAACAATTGACGGAACGCTTCATACGGGACTGGGGCTTCGACGGGCACAAGCTGGACAATATTTATTCCACGCCGCCCTGTTATAACCCAAAGCATCACCATAAATCACCGAATGATTCCATCTACGCCATGGGCGAAGTGTATAAAACGATTTTTGAAACGACTCGCGCCTTGAAGCCCGATAGCGTGACGCAGAGTTGCCCCTGCGGCACGCCGCCCAGCCTGGCGTGGCTGCGCTACATGGATCAAGCTGTGACCGCGGATCCCGTCGGCTCCGCCCAGGTCCGCCGCCGGGTCAAGATGTACAAAGCCCTGCTTGGTCCTCGCGCGGCCGTTTATGGCGACCATGTGGAACTGACGCGCATCGCCAAAGCTAATACGGACGATGAGCAGGACCTAGGGGACGATTTTGCCTCGACTTTGGGTACTGGTGGCGTTCTTGGCACGAAATTCACCTGGCCGGATTACGGGCCGAAATTCGAGAATGTGTACCTTAATCAAGGCAAAGAAGCGCATTGGAAACAGTGGATCAAGCTGTACAACGAGAAACTGCTCTCCAAGGGCACTTTTCTTAACCTGTATGTCTATGGCTACGACATTCCTGAAGCTTACGTGATCGAGAAAGAGGGGCAGATGTTCTACGCCTTCTACGCTCCGGCAAAACCGGCAGAGGCCCAAAGTAAGCAACCGGCGAAACTGTCCTGGAACGGGGAGATCGAACTGCGCGGCTTGGAATCAAAGAATTATCGCGTCACCGACTACGTAAACGGTAAGGACTTAGGCGAGGTCAAAGGTCCCACCGCACGGCTGAAGGTGAGCTTCGAGGAGAATTTGCTCTTAGAAGCTTCGCCCGCCCCGTAACCGGGCTTAAGGCTGCTTCCGAAGTCTCGAAGCCGCGCCCACCGGTGATGAGCCCAAGCCGGCGGCATGTTTCTGTAGAAACTCCTCGCGATGCTTGGCGTCGCGGAAGGCCTCAGTTCCCCCGGCGCGCGTGACCGAGAGCGCTCCCGCAATGTTCGCGAATTTCAGACATTCCTCGATCTTGGCGCCTCGTATGAACTGATGGACGAAGCCAGCGTCGAAGCTGTCGCCGGCGCCAACCACGTCTGCGGCATCCACCATCGGCGGAAAGGCCGTATATTTCTCCTTGCCAACCCACGCCAAGGCTCCTTGCAGTCCGCGCTTGATCACCAGCGTGGGCACTTTCTCGGAGAGAATCTCCGCCGCGCGGGTGACGTCTGCCACTTGCGCGAGTTTGCAGGCTTCCCTTTCGTTGGGCAGCAGAATATCCACGTATTTTAGCAAGAGCTGAATGTCCGCAGGCCAGCGATCTTCCGGGTCATCATTGGTATCGAGTGAGGTGCTCAACCCCGCCTCTTTGGCCTTCCGGAAGATGTCGATCAGTTTCGGCCGCAGCGCTTTGTGCAAGAAGTACGACGAAACATGAAGATGCTTCGCGTCGAAAATATGGCGCAGCTCCAGGTCTTTCTCGCTCAGGTCGTACATCGTGCCCGGGTACGTGAGGATGTAGCGCTGCTGGCGCTGGGGCAGGATAATCGTGAGTCCCGTGGTCTTGCCGGCCATTCGGCGCACCCGGGACAAATCCACTCCGCTCGCCCCCAGCCGCTGAATACAAATTTCGCCGAAGGGATCGCTCCCCATGCAGGAACTGAAGCCAACTTTGTTCCCGAGCAAGGAAAGGTTGTGCGCAAAAATCGCCGAGGAGCTGCCCAGCGTAATGCTCAGCTCTTGGGCGAGATGTTCGTGCTCGAGTTCCAGCTTCTCCGGGAGACCGTAGAAGATCAGGTCCAGATTCAGTTCACCAATCACACTCACGTCAAACGACGCCACGAGTCCCTCTCCTCTACTGTTCAGTCTAGTATCACAACCCGTGATAGATTCTTCGGGTGGTCGGCGTCCAGCCCCTTCTGAGCTCCGGTGAAGAATCCGAGCAGTTGTCCGGCAACGGTGTACGGCGCTAAGAGTGCGAGTTGGTTCCCATGGGAACCAACTTCGATGACCAGATCGCTAGCGTTCCTCACCGATTCGTCCGCTTGATTGCACACCGCGATCGTCACCCCGCCCAGTGCCTTCATTTCCGCCATCACTTCCCTTTCGGCTCCGCGCGCCGTCTCGCTCAGAAAAAACAGGAGACAGGTCCTCTGATTCACGATGGCTTTCGGCCCGTGACGAAATTCGAGGGCATGGAAAAATTGGCTGTACGAGCAGGACATCTCCATAACTTTCAGCGAGGCTTCCCTGGCAATTCCATAAAACGGACCTTGTCCGAGAAAAACGTAATCTGCAAAGGACTGCCTCTCGACGAACGCCTCGGTCGCTTCCGCTATGGCATGAATGCGCGGCCCGAACTGTTCCGCCATTCTCTGAAGGTCATGGACGAACTGGGTGCGCCCTGCCCCACGGCCCGCCAGATACTGCAAACTGAGAAGCATGCTCGTGAACGAGCGCGTCATGACCATGCTCTTCTCATCGGCGGTAGGCAGCACGATCGTCGATTCGCACATCTGCTCGAGTTCGCTGCTCTTGGCGCAGGTAAGTCCAATCGTCGACACACCCAGTTCGCCGGATAGCACCTTTGCAGCGCGCACCGTCTCAGACGTCTTTCCCGAACGCGAAATCATCACCGCTTGAGTTTCCGCACTCTCCATTTGGATGTGCTGGGGGAAAAGCAGCACCTCCGAGGCAGGCAGGGCGCGGGCCCGCTGTCCGGTCAGGAGAGTCCACGAACTCACGGCGGCTTCGGCAAGATAGAAGCTCGAGCCACAGCCCACAAACACCCAATCTTTCTTCGCGCCGCGCGTAGCCAGAATCTTTTCCACGCTGGCACTGTGTCTCATTTCCTCTAAGATCGTCTGCCAGATCTGTCCCTGCGAAAGGATTTCTTTCCATGTTTCCGACTCTTTTATTGCCACGTTGCTGATCGCCATTCGATTTGGTCCTTACCGTCTCCCTGGGCTATCTGCGCCCTAAACCAGTTTGACTTCCACGTCCGCTTTCCGCAGAGCTTTCATGTCGTGCTTGGAGATACCTTTGTCAGTGATCGTTTCGTGCACGGCGGAGGTCGGCAGGATCAGCGATAGGCTCCGGCGTCCGAACTTGCTGGCGTCGCACACCACCACCGTGCGCCGCGCCGATTCCGCCATCGCGCGATTCACGCGCGCTTCCAGCAAATTTGGCGTCGTCAGCCCATAACGCACGTCAAACCCATCCACTCCCAGGAACAGCAGATCGGCGCTCAGCTTCCGAAGCGACTCCTCCGCCAGCGGTCCGACCAGCGAAAACGAGTTCTTGCGCAGTACTCCGCCGGTCAAGATTACTTCGACCGCGGTATCTGCTAGCTCGGCGGCAATATTTGTCGCATTCGTGACAATCGTCAGGCTCTTGAAATGCCGGCACGCACGCGCAATTGCCGTGGTGGTCGTCCCGGAATCGAGAATTATCACCTGTCCCTGCCGGATCAAGTGGGCCGCAGCTTGGGCGATTCGCAATTTCTGTCGCCGGTGCATCCCTTCTTTTTCTTGCAAGGAACGGTCCTTCAGCGCTCCCGTCTTCATCGGCAGTGCGCCCCCATGCGTTCTTTCGAGTTCGCCCTGGTGATGCAGAGCCTCCAGATCCTTGCGGATCGTGATCAGCGAGGTGCGGAAGCGTCCGGCCAAATCGCTCACCAGGACTCGCCCGTCCGCCTGCAGCAACTCCAGGATTTCGCGGCGTCGTTCTTCGCTCAACATGATCAGATGCGTCTATCCTTTCGCTAACTCCTCGACCAACTCCGCGTGAATCTGTTTCTTCAGCCGCTGGATATCATCCGCTCGGGCGCGTCCTGGCCCTTCGGCAAGGCAATTGGCAGCCCCGCAAGCAGCGGCCAGGCGCAATGCTTCCGCCGGCTCTAATCCTTGGTGTCCAGCAAAGGCGAAGCCCGCAAGCGTGGAGTCCCCGCTGCCCACCGTGGACCGCCCCAGCACTTCCGGAGCCTTCGCAAAAAGCACTTCTTCCTTTTTCGCACTTTGCCAAAGCAAGCCTCTTGCGCCCAGACTGACCGCCCCGGCGCTAGCGCCTTTGCCGATAATCATCTTCAACACGTTTCCGGCCGAACGTGGGCCGTCGATCGCGCGTCCACTCAGCCATTCGGCTTCTTCCTGATTCGGTTTCACGAAGTCGGGCTGAGCCTTCAGTGCCAGCCTCAATGGCTCGCCGCTCGTGTCCACAAACACTCTGCAGCCGCGCTTATGGCCAATTTCAATGAGCGTCGCGTAATAATCTTGCGGCACACCCGGAGGCAAACTCCCGGAGAGAATCGCCATCGCCTTACCGGCGGATTTTCGCAAAATGGCCTCATAGACATCGCGCAGCATCTCCAACTCCTCCGCTGAGATTGCTCCGCCCGGTTCCAGAATTTCTGTGGCCTGGCCTTTGTTCTCAACAATCTCCACGTTCATCCGGGTCGCACTCGCAGTCGGTACCGCTTCCACGCGGATCGACAGCGCCTTTAAGCCCTCAACAAGAGCACTTCCCGTAGGTCCGCCCGCAAATCCCATCCAAAGTGGATCCGCCCCCAGCGTCCGCAGCACCATTGCTACGTGTGCAGCTTTGCCTCCCGGTGCCTGTGTCGCCGCCATCGCCCGGTTCACGTGGCCGCGATGCAGTCGTCGCAACCTCACGCACTTATCTATCGCCGGGTTCAGACTCACGCACAGGAACACAATTCATCCTCGCGGCACTGACGAAGCGTCATAAGACGCAAACCAGGGAGTCGCGGCTAGCAGACGCTGATTCACGTTCTCAACATTTCGAATCCCCTCGCTCCCCACCCAATCGTCCAACGCCGCCTGGCCTTTCTCCACAAAAACCTGTACCCCGTCTTTCCACGTGGCGCGCCCGCACAAAACCCCGGAAAACTTTACCTTCGCTTCCGCCGCAAGTTCCAGCGCGTTCAGAAACACCTCGTTGCTCACGCCTTCCGACAAATAAATAAACGGCACCTGGGCGCACCCGGCTGCCCGCTGGAAGTGCCGCTTGGCTTCCTCCCGCGTGTAAAGAATTTCGCCGCTTGCCGAAGGTGCACCCTCCACGTAATTCAAATTCACCGGCACTCCCACTTTCAATACATCCACGCGGTACTTGGCCTCGGAAAACTGGGCCATGCCGTTTGATACGACTTCCGGCTTCACTCGCGCGAAATCGACTCCTTGGTCTTCCATCCCTTCGGCATAACTCACGAGCTCCAGGAAAAAGGCCACGTCCGCCGCGGCACACTCCGCCCCAACGCGCTCAACCAGAGCGTGCTTGACGTCATTGAGTTCCGTGGAACTAAAACTCGAGTAGTAGAGCAAAAGCTTGACGCCGTTCGCACCCGCCTCGCGAAGACGCGCGACCGACCAGTGATCGAGAAGACTCGGCAAGCGACCCGGTATTTTCTTATCGTAACCCGTTTTTTCGTAGGCCAGCAGCAGCCCCGCCGTTTTTGCACGCTGCCGCGCCGCCGGTAATCCGTACTCCGGGTCCAAAAGAATGGCACTCGCATGTGGAGTCAAAATCCGGCTCACCGCCTCTTTGAATTGAATTAGCTTCTCGATGGGGACATTTTCCGGCGCGATTCCCATGCCGCGCGCAAACAGGCTTCGCAACGCGTTTCGTTGGTCGATTGCAACTGCGGCGATCACTCCGCGCGAGTCGCACACGGCCTCCAGACCTTTTTGCTTCCCGGCTGTAAGACGCGAAATCATTCTTCTTCCTTCAATTTTCCCCAACGACCCCAACCACCGCCCCGCGCTGCAAGGGCGGCGGCGTAAACTCGATGCGGTTTTCCCGCTTCAAGCCGTGCAGAATCTGGACTTCTCCCGAAAAAGGAAGATAGCCGAGCGAGTCTCCCATCGCCACGGGGATTCCCAGGCGAATCCCCTGCGCGGCAGAAGGTACTGCCACTTTGTGAGGAATAAGCCCGCCAAAGTTTGCAAAAAATATAGGAGCTGCGCCGTTCACAAGGCCGAAGTTGGCAGCCACGCTCGTTGGTGCGGCGACCCCCAATTTCATTCGTACCATTACGAGTTCTTTCGCTTTGTTGCTTTTACTTTCTTTTCACTATTTGTGTCAAGCCCTTCTTTTCTCTGTTCCACCCGGACCAGAGATTCAGGAGAACGACAGCGACCAACAAAATGGATCGCTGGTTCCCATCAATTGAAAACAAGCCGCCCGGACTGACGGCTATCCCCCAGTTATGGTCAAAAATACCTTTTTCGTATCGGCTTGTAGGTGTAGGGGTCAGAAATTTGAGCCCACGTTGCAGACGTGGACCCAGAACTTGCTCCCGCCGGAATCCTAACCCCGTTGGTTCCACTCCCTTGACATGATAGCAGCACGCGTGATGTTCTCTACCCTTGCCAAGATTTATTTGTATGCCGTTGGGGTGACTCCCCAGCATGCCGAGGGTTAGCGATTCGAGCAGACTGGTCCAGGAGAATAAAATGAGTGACGCAAAAAGCACGATGGACCGCAAGACGTTTTTGACCAAATCGGCGGCATGGCTCGCGGGCGGTGCGGCATCGGTAAGTACCGCACTTTCCTACAGCAAGATTGTGGGCGCGAACGATCGAATTTCTTTGTGCCACATCGGGACCGGAAACCGGGGCGAAGAGCTGGATTTGATCGCCTCGCGATTGAAGTGCACCTACAACGTGGAGATGACCACCGTGTGCGATCTCTGGCGAGTGAACCGCGAGAAGGCCGTGGCCGCGAATGAAAAATATTACGGGCGCACGCCGCGGGGATTTCAGTACGTGGAAGATGCCTTGGCGCTGCAGGATGTCGACGCAGTGCTCATTTCGACGCCAGAGCACTCGCATCCGACAATCTTGAAAATGGCGGTGGAAGCGGGCAAGGACGTGTATGTGGAAAAGCCGATGGGGAACGTGCTGGAAGAAGTGAAGGCCGCGCGTGACGCGGTGACGAAAAGCAAGCGCATCGTGCAAGTGGGCACGCAGCATCGCAGCGAACCATATCCCAAAGCAGCGCACGATTTGATCCAGACGGGCGTTTTAGGAGATGTAAGCAAAATAGAGATTGTTTGGAATTATAACGGAGCGCGGTGGAGAGGACTTCCGGGGACCAAGTTGCTCCGCGAACAAGATACCGATTGGCGGAAATGGCTGCTGAACAAGCCGTATCGACCTTTCGATCCCCAAGTCTACTGTGAATTCCGCTTGTACAAAGAGTTTTCCAGCGGCATTGCCGACCAATGGATGAGTCATGCGATCGACCTTGTGCATTGGTACATGAACGACAGCTTTCCCCATTCGGTGGTGGCGAATGGCGGGATTTTCGCGTGGCACGATGGGCGCGAGAATGCGGATACGTTCCAAGCGCTACTGGAATATCCAAAGGGTTTTCTGGTCAGCTATGCAACGAGCTTTGGCAACGACTCGCCAAGCTTCACGCGGTACATGGGGAAAAAGGCCACGCTCACCAATATTGGGGGCGAGGGCAGCCCGCGGTATCAGGTGACGGAGGAAAAGGGAAATCACGAAGACGACGCGGACATCGATAAGCAACGCGCTTCGAAATATGTTCTGCTGCCCGGGCAGGCGGAGATTCCGCCGATGGGAATTGATGACTTGACGACAGAGCACATGGTGAACTGGTTCGAGTGCCTGCGTTCGCGGCAGCGTACGCACTGCACGGTCGAGGAAGGATTTGGACATTCGGTGGCGTGCATAATGGCGGCGCAGTCGTACTGGTCGGGGAAGAAGTTGTATTGGGATGCTGTTAGCGAAACGATCGGGGATCACGCGTAGTTGGAGACGGGGGAGGCGGTCATCTGCGGTTCTAGGGTTTCAACCAGGTGTCCAACGATGCGCGGACAAAGTCATCGTCATTCAAGTGAGGGTATGCACGATAGACTCTGTCAATCTCTTCCCGTTGCCCAGGGCTGAGAATTTCGTTTGAATCCAAGCACCAGATTCCTTCCAACAGGCCTTGTCTTCGCAGCACTTCATGCAGACCTGCAATGCATCCGGCGAAATGGTTTGCCGCATCGAAAAATGCCGCATTGCAATCGGTCACCTCTACACTTCTTTGCAAAACCCACTTTGGGATTGCTTGGACGCCGACCGCTACCGCGCGGCATTCCTTCAGTAGTTCAACGGCACACTTTGTCCATACAGCCCAATGTCCCAGTAGGCCACCCACGATTCGGCTCTCGCGCAGCTGCCCGTTAATCTTGAAGACATACGGGGTGACCAGGTCGCTGAGGATGTTGTCGTCATTGCCAGTATACAAAGCAATATCACGGACCGATTCTGCGACGGCGCGTACAACATCCAGCGTTTGATACCGATTGAACGGAGCGATCTTTATCGCCACGACATTCTCAATCTCTGCAAACTGACGCCAAAATTTGTAAGAAAGCACCCGGCCGCCTACGGCAGGCTGTAAGTAAAAGCCGACGATCGGCAAAACTTTTGCGACTTCGCAACAATGGGCGATGAGCGCTTGCTCCTCGAGGTCCTTCACGGCGGCTAAACTCAAAAGGCCAGCACTGTATCTTAATTCCTTCAATAGCTGGGCTTCGTGCAATGCTTGGGCCGTTTTCCCGCAGATACCTCCGATGCGGACCAATGGCTCCGTTTGAAACAGGTCGGCGCGATCCATTTCCTCTGCGGCCAATCTCAAGACAGGTTCAAATAGGCCGACGCGGGGATCTCGGATCGCAAACTGCGTCGTGTGTACGCCGACGGCCAAGCCACCTGCTCCGGCCGCCACATAATAGCGAGTCAGGGCCCTCTGACGGCGCTCATCTAACCGGCGCTCGGCCGTAAGCGCAAGCGGGTGAGCGGGAATCACCGTGCCGGTCTGCAAGACCAGTCGAATCCTCGCGTCCATCCTTGGGAGCATTTGTCTCACCGCGCTTTCTGGCAATGGCAGTGCTTAAAAATGCCCTGCCCTTTCCTCGAAGTGGGTGGGTTTTGCCAAGGTGGTACCGTTCCGGCTGACCCATTCCGCGATCCAATCCATCATTTGTTGCGCACTCACACGAGGGCGGCCGAAGAGCTGATAAGACTTTTGCGCATTGCTCAGAAGGGCGTCGTGCGCTTCTTCTCCTTCAAAGGAAACGGGCCGGTTCAGCCTTTTCCCAAATTCCTCGGCGACCGCACGTACACTGAGGATTTCCGGCCCGGTAATATTGATCACGTTTGGCGGAGATGTCCCGCAACCGAGCGATTCCAGGCTCATAGCCGAGGCGTCGGCCTGCCAAATCGCGTTTAAGTATCCCATCGAAAGCCGTACGGCCCGCCCAGCGTGCACCTGGAGAGCAATATCCAGCAACACGCCGTAGCGAAGCTCGCTGGCGTAGTTCAGGCGGAGAATCGTCATCCTGGTGTTGTGCGCACTGCTGAAGTACTGAAAAGTGCGTTCGCGTCCAAGGCAACTCATCGCGTATTCCCCGGAGGGACTTAGAGCGTCTTCTTCTCGCGAACCACCACTGGAAATGGGAGAAAGACCGTAAACATTTCCCGTCGAAAAAACAGCGATCCGGCTGTTTCGATAGCGATCCGCGACCAGTCCCGCCAGGAAGCTGTTGATCGCCCAAGTCAGCGGTTCCTGTCCCGTGGTTCCGAATTTCATTCCGGCCATGAAAACCACGTTGGCGGCATCAGATAGTTTGTCAATCGACCTCTGGCCTAGCAAATCGCAGCGCACGGTCTCGACGCCCCAAGTTTGTAAGCGGCGCTCCAACGCGGAATCTGAGAATCGAGCTACGCCGATAACTCGCCGCTTCACTCCCGCCAACTCGCAAGCCCTTTTGGCCATTCGAGCAAGGGTCGGCCCCATTTTCCCGCCCACGCCCAACACCACGATGTCGCCATCAAGTGCGCCAATGGCCTGAATTGCGCCTCGGGTGGGTTCGCTAAGTAGTTCCTCCAGCTTTGCTACATCCTTTATGGAGTTCGGAGCACTCGCCATAGCGACTACGTTTCTCTTTTCATGTCTGGGCCGTCGAGAACTGCCGCGCAATTGTATGCGAATTGATAGCAACTGTCTCGAAGGTTCCGGTATGCTCCCCGCAGTTTACAATTCTTCAGGAAATTGTGGATATGCACCTTCGCACGATGACAAAACTCGATGTTTCCGCAGGTCTTCGTCTGAATGCACTTGCTGGATGGAATCAGACCGCCGCTGACTGGCTTCGCTTCGTCGAGCTAAGTCCGGCGGGATGCTTTGTCGCTGAGGAAGATGCACGGGTTTGCGGCACGGCGACGACGATCACCTACGAGCATCGTTTTGCCTGGATCGGAATGGTTTTGGTCGATCCCAGGTATCAAAAGCGTGGAATCGGAACTCAACTTTTGAAAATGACCATCGCGTATCTCGATCAGCGGAAGATTCCCACGATGAAGCTAGACGCCACCCCACAGGGCGAAGCGCTCTACCGCAAGCTGGGATTTGTGACCGAATATGAGATTCAGCGATGGATCCTGAGGAGGCCAACCAACCCAATCGCGAGCGCTGGAAGTTCCTCTAAAACTCTGCTGACCGAGAAGCAACTTCAACCCATCTTCAAATTCGATCGGGAGGTGTTCGGCGCGGATCGCAGTTTTCTGCTACGTTCGCTGCGCGACGGATCGCCTGATTTCGCTGCGGGTGTTTGGAGTGACGGTCTCCCACAAGGCTATGCCTTTGGTCGGAATGGTTTGTTTGCGGATCATCTCAGTCCCTGGGTGGCAAAGACCCGGGGGGTGGCGGAGAACCTTCTCCTGGAATTTATGAAGCGCTCGGCGCGCGAGATTCTCATTGTGGACTGTTTGGCCGCCAATCTTATGGCTATTGAACTGTTGCGCTCCCACGGGTTTACTCACTCACGTTTGCTGACACGCATGTTCCGCGGCCAAAATGCACACCCCGGCAATCCTGAATCTCTATGCGCGATTATTGGCCCCGAATTTGGGTGAATTCTCCTGGCTATTCAAGCTAAGCTTCGCATCCGTTTTCTGCAGCGAGAACGAACTGTAGGAGAGATAAATGGCTCGCGTCTCAAACGATTCATCAAGTCCCGTGTACTATGGTTGGTGGATTGTTCTTGCCGCCTTCTTGAATCTTTTCTTCGTTGTGGGAATCACCTTTTATGGATTCCCCGTTTTTTACCCGTACTTCGTGGAGTCTCTCGGCTTCACTCGGACCCAGGTTACACAGGGATTTTTTCTCGGGTTCTTGTTCGCCGGGCTTCCCTTTGGCGTTTTGGCCGGAACACTAATCGATCGAGTCGGTGCTCGATTCGTAGTTCTTGTGGGAATTGCCCTTGTCGGAGTTCCCCTTCTCCTCATGGGTTGGATGACCCGCTTTTGGCAGTTCGAATGTCTCTGCATCATGGAAGTTCTGGGTTACGTCCTGGCCGGACCAATCCCGAACCAGGTGTTGATTTCACGCTGGTTTTCCAGGCGTCGCGGGCGGGCCATGGGTTGCGCTTACCTTGGTCTTGGACTGGGAGGAGTGGTTGCCCCGCTGTTGATCAATTACCTCGCCCAGACTTTAGGTTGGCGCCATGCTCTGCAATTGCTTGGCGCGGGGACTCTCGTCGTGCTTTTTCCAGTGGCCGTCTGGGTCACGCGTTCCGCTCCGGAGGACCTGGGCATTGCTTCCGAGCCTGGCGAGGAGCCTGAAATGGTGCCGGAGAATTTGTCACCCCCGTCTTCATCCTCAATCGGGGTCGCTCAAGCCGCCCGTTCAGCTAGCTTTTGGCTCTTGCTTGCAGGATCAACCTTGGTCATTGGAACCATAGGAGCCGTCGTTCAGCACTTCATTCTTTTTCTGAAGGATGCGGGTTATTCGGCAACCGCCGCCGCTCGATTCTCTACCATTCTGCTGGCGTCAAGCTTGGGGGGACGCGTGATTGTCGGCTACCTCGCCGATCGTTTTCCGAAGACACACATCATGACCTTTTTCTATCTCTTGATTGGAGCCTCGGTATTCTTGCTTGTTCACCCACAATCGTCGGCTCTACTGTGGACCTTCGCCATCATTTTTGGGTTTTCGATGGGCGCGGACTATATGTTGATTCCGCTTGTGACCGCGGAGTGTTTCGGCACTGCCGCGCTGGGCAAGCTTTTGGCGCTCATCATCATGGGTTACTCCGTCGGTCAATGGGCGGCTCCCTGGATTGTCGGCAGAATCTTTGATGCCCGTCATAGCTACGACCTGGCTTGGAAAAGCGTAGCCCTTGCCGGAATTCTGGGAGCGACAGCCATTTATGTTGTGCCATCGTCTTCCCGTCATATCCGGGCTTGAGCAAGGAGGAGCTTTCACGAGCCTTGCTGTCGGGCTGGCTGGCCCTATCATCACCTGAAGGGGATCTAAGCATGAGCGCCGTTCGAATGCCACCTATGGGCCCGGTAAAAGACGTTCAACGCCTAAGGATCATTTCCGCGACATCGGCCTGAATATTCCGTGTGAATCGCGAATTGCTTACGGACCAAGGTCGCCTTTTCGTTGGCCGCTGCTGCGTGACGGATTCAAATCCGGTAACCGGATCGCCGTGCAGCCGAGGGCTGGGACGCGCTCCCAGACGGCTACTGTTGGCAACTTATAGATTGCGCGCGTCCTTGGTGTGTTTGGCTACGCGTGTCCCTCGGACGAGTCCAGACCTGATGACCGGAAGGTCGCTAGCAAGTCTGGGCCTGAAGCGAACAAGGCGTCGATGAAATGGCTCGGCGGACCGCCAGAACCCACTGCTTTCGCTTACTTACATTTACTTTCTATTTGCTTCTATAGCAAGACGCCGGCGCGAGCTGCTTCTTGTCCGTAGAGCGCGGCGATTGCCCGGAGCAATCGAAGAGCGTTCCCGGAATCGGAGTTCATCCACTTAAATCGGATTAACAGAGGAGAAATGGCAGGTGCGCACGCGGAGTATGCGTTTCGATTTGTCGCTGGGGGCAACGACGCTGCGGGCCGCCGGACAAATGCCCATCTTGATTACGACTAGTGTTTTGTGACATGCTACGCCCATTTGGGGGTGCCCAATGCAAAATCGTTTTAAACGGGGAGTTTCTGCTGTTCTCCTCGTTCTGACAATGCTTTGCGGTCCGCTTGTTCTGCGTGCGGATGTAACCGGATCGATTCTGGGTGTGGTGCACGATCGTTCGCAAGCCGTGGTTGCCGGGGCGCGCATCGTAGCGACGAATGTAGAGACCAATTTCAAGCAGGAGACCGTTTCAGCTTCGGATGGTTCCTTTCGCTTCCTGGCATTGCCGGCGGGAACTTACAAGCTCGCCGCTACCGCCCCGGGGTTCCGAACGTTCACGACGACGGACATCGATTTGAAGGTGAACGACAAGTTGAGCATCGACGTGGCGCTCGAGGTTGGCACCGTGCAAGAAGAGGTCAGGATCGAGGCCAACGCCGTGCAAGTGCAGACCGAAAGCACGCAGTTAGGCGATGTGATCGAATCGAAGAAGATGCTGGCGCTGCCGCTGAACGGGCGCAGCTATATTGATCTACTGGGCCTGCAAGCCGGCGTGGCGCCGTCGACCGCCGGCACCATCGGCGGTGACCGGCAGATTTCGGGCAATTTGAACGCAGGCAACATCTCCGTCAATGGCCAGCGCGAAACGGCGAACGCCTTCCTAGTGAATGGCGGCGATGTGAGCGAGGGGCGCAATTTGGGCGCCGGGCTAGTACCGAATCTTGATTCCGTGGAAGAATTCCGGCTGATCACCAACAGCTTCGACGCCGAATACGGGAAATTCAGCGGCGCGGTGATGAACGCAATTACAAAGCAGGGCACGAATGGAATCCATGGCGACGTTTTCGAGTTTTTGCGAAACGACAAGCTGGATGCGATCAATTACTTCTTCACCTCCAAATCCGAACTCCGGCGCAATCAGTTTGGCTATGCCGTGGGAGGGCCGTTCTGGAAGAACAAACTGTTCTGGTTCACGGATTACCAAGGTACGAGACAAGTGTCCGGCGCCGAAACCGGGCTGGTCACCTTGCCGACCGCCGACCAACGTAAGGGCGACTTTGACCCTACCACCCTCACCGGCACTGTCGATGGCAGCCGTCCTGGAACTTGTCCCGATTGCGGCTGGGCCCAGCTACTAACGCAGCGTCTGGCTCCAGTGACGGGACAGACGGTCGTCAACGGGGAGCCCTATTCGTCAGCAACTTGTAATTCGACCACCTGGACTGATCCGGTCAGCACGCCGAACGGTTGCGTGTTTCCAGGTGGCGTGATCCCGCAGGCGGCTTGGTCATTGCCGGCGAGCAAAATCCTCCCGTATATTCCGGCGCCAACTCTAAGTGGCGCAATAAATAACTATTCAAATAACAGTCAGAAAGATAGTATAAGGGATAATAAGTACGGACAGCGCGTGGACTTCAACAATCAGAAGACCGGCAACTGGTCGTGGTATTACCACTATGATGACTCGGCCGCGTCACTGGCGCTTCCCAATGCCAGCGTTCCAGGCTTCCCTTCGTCAACACCAACGCGGGCGCAAGAATTCGTCATGAGCAACACGAAGAATTTCGGACCTACGGCTGTGAACGAGGCACGCTTGACCTTCTTCCGCACCGCTACGCACAAGGACAACCCCGAAGGCAGCTTCGCGAATCTATCGGACCTTGGTTTCAACAACGCTAACGGCCTCGGCATTATCCCCGCTGCGCCGTCCTCCTATAAACAGTACGTGCCGCAGATTATCTTTAAGAACTTCAATATCGGCGTACCTCCTTTGAACACCTTCCAGCCCGACAATACCTACATGGCGACCGACGGATTTTCGAAGATGGTGGGTAGGCATACGTTGAAATTCGGAGGCGAATACCGATACCTGCAAGTCAACGAACGCAATTTCGCTAACGTTTTCGGGGGGTTCGTTTTTAGTGGCAGCGCAACTGGCGTGGATTTCGCCGACTTCCTCCTGGGCGCGCCGCAAGGCTCGAGTGGCCCGAACGGGTACACCCAGGCTTCGAAACAGATCCTGGACTCCCGCACGAAGTACGCCGGTACCTACGTACAGGATTCCTGGAAGGTGAGAACCAACCTCACACTGAACCTCGGCCTTCGCTGGGAATATAGCACGCCGTGGTATGACACGCAGGGCAAGATCCAGTCCATCATTCCGGGAGAGCAATCCGTGCTGTTCCCCTTGTCTCCTAAAGGCTTTGTATATCCTGGCGACCCCGGCGTCCCCAAGACCCTTATCCCAACGAGATACAAGAATTTCGGCCCTCGCGCCGGCCTCGCTTATTCGCCGGGCTTTAGCGAGGGGGTATTGGGCAAACTCTTCGGAGGTCCAGGCAAGACCAGCATTCGTGCATCTTACGGGATCTACTATACCTCCATCGAAGACCTGAACCTGTTTTTCGAGGTGGCAGACGCTCCGTTCGGCCTATATTGGTCCAGTCCAGCTCCTGTTTTGTTTGACGAACCCTTCCGAAATCGCCAGGACGGGACACCACAGGGACAGCGTTTCCCCTTCACCGTGCCGATTCCGGGCAGTCCCGCGAATAAGACCTTGGATTTCTCGAAGTACGAGCCGATCTCCTTTTCACCCGGCTACGACCCTCACAATCAGCTCCCTTATGCGGAGCACTTCAATTTGTCCATTCAGCGTCAGTTGGATAAGTCCACGGTGCTTACGCTGTCCTACGTGGGCACGGAGGGCCACAAACTCATCACCTCGGAGGAAGCCAACCCGGGCAACGCGGCGCTGTGCATGCAACTCAACACGATGGGAGCTTTCGATACGGCCACGCAGTCCGTCGGCTGTGGACCTGGCAATGAGGACGATATTTTCCTGCTTTCCGGTACCGGTCCAACGAGTGTGTGCCTAACACCGACACCTAATCCGGGGTGCGTTTACGGCACCAGGAATACGCTCCTGAATCCGAACTATTGCCCTGGTGCCGGAGCTGAATGCTATGCTTTTGGCAACACCTATACACGAACCATTGCCAATTCTATCTATCACTCCGGTCAGGTTACCGTGGAGCGCAAAGCCGGCGATATGACCTTCCTGGCGGCTTACACGTTCTCGAAAGCCCTTGACAATTCCTCGGCCTTTGGCGATATGGTCAATTTTTCGAATCCGCGCATCAGCCGCGGATTGTCGTCGACCGACGTCACCCACAATTTCATAGCCAGCTACGTTTGGAGCGTTCCGTTCGACCGGGCTTTCAAGGTCGCGCCGAAACGCTTCACGCAAGGCTGGCAGCTGCAGGGTATCACTCGCCTGTCCACTGGGTTTCCCGTGCAACTGACCCAGAGCAGCGGGGATTTTTCGCTTTCCGGTAGTTCCACGGATTTGCCGGACGTCATTGGAAAGGTGGTGACCTACAACCCGCGTAAGGCAAGCCCCGGTTGTCCCACCGCAGATCAAACACTGTGCTATTTCATCCCGCCTGCGGCTTCGCAGGACACCAGCACATGTCAAGCGCCTTCCGGAGGCGCATTCAACTACAACTGCACTCTCGGATCTTTTGGGACGGCCAACCGCCGGTTCTTTCACGGCCCGGGTTTCAACAATACCGATTTCGGGCTTACGAAGAGGACCGTCATCAGAGAATCGATGGCCTTCGAGATTCGGGCTGAATTCTTCAACATCTTCAACCACCCGCAATTCCGGAATCCGAGCGGGGACATCAGTGGCGGAAGCTTCGGAATCGTCAGCAGCGCTCGCGATCCGCGCATCGGGCAGGTTAGCGCGAAGTTCTACTGGTAATTTGCGTTCCACTGGGTACGACAGGGGAGAAGGCCTGTCTTACCCAGTTTGTTTGTGCCTGAATGAAACGAATTTCGCAATTTCTGATGGGTTCTACGTCCATAGTGTTTCTGCTTGCTTGGTGTCTTTGGCTCCCGGTGCCCTCTTCTGCGCAGACGGCCCAGAGTTACCGCCAACAAGCCATTGAGCTTTCGCGCAACAAATCCTGGGACCAGGCTATCGCGAGTTATCACAAAGCCCTGGACCTTGAACCCAACGACCCGGATACACATTACAATTTGGCACTGGCGCTGAAATATAAGGGCGAGGCGAAACAGGCCGTTGAAGAGTTCGAAGCCGCGTTGCGGCTCAAACCGAAGTGGGCCGCTGCGCATTACGGGTTAGGCGCGACCTGGTACGGTCTGAATGATCAGGCCGCCGCTCTCAAGGAACTGCGCGCGGCCGCGGATCTCGATCCCGCGAACGCCGGGGCGCATGGCCTCTTGGCGCACATTTATTTGCAGCAAAGCAATCCATTGGCTGCCGAGGGCGAGTTACGTCGGGCGCTAGTATCGAGGCCTTCTCCTGAACTGTATCTCGAGTTGGGGCTGGCCGAAGGACAGTTGGGAAAACTTGATAGCGCCGCAGGCGAATTCCGCCGCGCCTTCCTTCTTAATCCAAAGTTTGTTCAGGCACACGCGCTGCTGGGGGTGACGCTGCGCCGCCAAGGCCATCACGCTGGCGCACTCGCCGAGTTCCGCAAGGCTGTCGAACTCGATCCGAATGATCCGGAGACGCAATGTGACCTCGGCAAGGAGCTCAAAGCCGACGGCGACATTGCAGGCGCAATCGCGGCGTTCCGGCGGGCGATCGAGCTGAAGCCTGATTTCGAAAAAGCGCACTATAACCTGGGGATCGCGTTGCGGGCTCAAGGCGAGACCGGGGCCGGACAAAAAGAGCTCAATGATTTAGGCGCACTCCAAGAGTTTCGCGCGCGCCTGGCCAAAGCGAAATACCTTATCCTCCAGGGCGTGGACGCGCTAAAGCAGCAGAAGCTCGACGAGGCCCTGGCGCTCTTTCAGAAGTCGGTCGAGCAGGGTCCCGAGATCCCGACCGGCCATTACTATCTGGGAGTAACGTGGGAGCGCAAGGGGGACGCTGAGCGTGCTTTGGCGGCCTATCAGAAAGCGCTCGAACTGAAACCGGACTATGCGCAGGCCCACTCAAGTCTAGGGCTGCTCTATTGGCGTCAGGACGATCACGCACGCGCTCTGGAAGAGCTCCAGCGGGCGGTGATGTCCGATCCTGATCTAGCGGAGGCGCATTACAACCTGGGCCTCGCGCTGGCGCAATCCGAGCGTCTGGATGAAGCGGTTCACGAATTAAATGAAGCCATCGGTCTCGAACCCAAGTACACTGACGCCCGGATACAATTGGGATTGGTCCTCAGCCAGAAGAACGATAGCGCTGGCGCCGCCAATGTTTTCCGGGAAGTCGTGCGCCGCGATCCGAATTTCGCGGAAGCTCACAACGATCTGGGACTGGTACTGTTGCAGGCGGGCAACCTACGGACGGCGCGAGCTGAGTTTATCGAGGCGGTGCGCCTTAAGCCGCGCTATGCGGAAGCACACTACAACCTGGCGTTGGCACTTCATCAGCAAGGAAAGGAGGCGGAGGCGCAGGCAGAGTTCGACAAGGCGTACGAAATTGCGCCGGAGTTAAGAAATGCGCCCCGGCCATAACAGATGATATTCACCAAGAGCCTTTCATTGACGCTCCTTACGCTGGCGGTCGCGTTTGCCGGCGACGTTTGCGAGGTCACAACTCCTATGGCCAGTTTTTCCATCCCGCATGTCGCTCAGCCCCCAGACCTGAATACCGACCCGAACTCGGCAGCTTGGTCACATGCGGCGTCCGCTTGGATCGAGAAAGATTGCTCCCAAAAGATCGACTATCCCAAACTGAAGACCGAAGTGCGCGCTTTTTGGAGCGACTCCGATCTGTACCTGCTGTTTGTTTCCCCCTACAGCGAGCTGAACCTCTGGCTGCCGGCGGATAACAGCAAAGACCGCCTCAAACTGTGGGACCGCGACGTGGTCGAGTTCTTTCTGGGGGACGATTGGACCGACATCAAGCACTATCGCGAATTCGAGATCGCCCCGACGGGCGACTGGGTCGATCTGGCCATCGACTTGAATCGAGATAGCTATGACGCCAACTGGAATTCCGGATGGCAACGACAGGGGCGCATCGACGAAAAGAACCACATCTGGTACGCGGCGGCCAGAGTGCCACTGAAGTCCGTCAGTGAAAAACCGGTGAAGCCCGGGGCTAAATGGCGGGCCAACTTGTATCGTATCGACGGGCTCGGCGAAGATCCCGTGCGCCACTTCCTGTGCTGGCAACCGACGTGTGTCGTCAACCGCGACCCCAACCACGTTCCCGAACATTTTGGAACCATTATCTTCGCTCAGTAGAAACCTGCTTTCGGGAGGAAGTTCATGCGTTTCACTTTGGAATCGAACCGACGCGGATTCATGAGAATGCTGGCTGCCTCGCCGCTCTTAGCCCAAGTTGCAGCCCACCATCTGTACGAAAAATCGGCTGCCGCGATCGGGTACGACACAAAAGACAATGTGTACAGCCGCCTGGGCGTCAAGACCGTCATCAATTGCCGCGGAACATGGACCTATCTGAGCGGATCACTGCAGTTTCCGGAAGTGCAAGAGGCTCAGGCCGAAGCAAGCCGTCATTTTGTGAACATGGTCGAATTGCAGCAAGCCGTGGGACGCCGCTTGGCGGAATTGACGGGCGCCGAATCGGGATTAATCACGTCTGGCGCCGCAGGTGCCATGGCTGTCGCGACCACGGCCTGCATTGCGGGCAACGATCCGCAAAAGATCTGGCAGCTTCCGGATACCACGGGACTGAAGCACGAAGTCATTATGGTCGGCGGACGCAGCGCGTTTGACAGCGCCATCCGCCTGGCGGGGGCCCAGCTAATCATCGTTGCGAAGCCGGAAGGAATTGCAAACGCCATCACCGGCAACACAGCGATGATTTACACCACCGACCTGGGGGACAAACTGGAGCGCGAGGTGGCCATCGCCAAGGAGCACAAAGTACCACTCCTTCTGGACGATGCCGCCGGCATTCCTCCGATTGACAACATCAAACTCTACGCAAAAATGAAACTCGATCTGTACACTTTTTCCGGAGGCAAAGGCCTCTGCGGACCGCAGTGCAGCGGCGTGCTGCTGGGTCGCAAGGACCTGATCGAGGCCGCCTTGCGCAACTCGTGCCCTTATGAAGGTGCGGTCTGCCGTCCCATGAAAGTCGGCAAGGAAGAAGTCATCGGCTGCCTGACAGCCATCGAAACCTGGCTCAAGATCGATTCCAAAAAACTCTACGACGAATGGCATGCGCGGGTGGATCGCATTGTCAAGTTGGTCGAGACCGTCCCGGGCGTGCAGACTCAGATCTATATTCCCGACGACGGTAATCGCTATCCAACCCTGCGAGTTTCGTGGGACCAGCAGGCTTGGGGCTTCACGGTGAGCGAATGTGTGCGGAAATTGCACGATGGGGATCCTGTGATCGAAGTGCTTAGCATTGATAATCCCAGCATGGTTTCCGCAGTGCAGGAAGGTGCTGATAAACCGAAGCCGAATCCGAAGGAACTTAAAGAGCAGAACCACCTCGAGCTGGTTTCCATGACCATCCAGCCCGGCGAGGAAATGATTGTGGGACAGCGGCTGCGGGCAATTCTAGCTTCGGCTCGCAAGGGAACCGTGGCATGAGTTTTTTTCCTTTGTCGGTGGCCTCGTTCCTGTTGCTGGCCTCCGGCGCGCAAGCGCAAATTCAAGCGGTTGCTCCGCACCATACTCTCGCTGCGAATCTCGGTTCCCCCGGAATCGACGCGGGCGACTACGTCTATGTCTCTGGCCAGGGGCCTTTCCGCGCTGACGGCAGCGTCCCAGAAAACTTTGACGATCAAGTCCGCCAATCCCTCGACAACGTAAAAGGGGTCGTCGTAGCCGCGGGACTTACCATGGATCATGTCGTCTACGTGCAGGTCTATCTCAAAGACGTGAATCAGTACGCCGAGTTGAACAAAGCTTTTGCCACTTATTTCCGACAGGAACCTCCTGCGCGCGCAGTACTCGGCATTGCCCGGTTGCCGCAGGATGACGCTGTCCAAATCAACGCCGTCGCTGTCCGCGATCTCAAAGGTAAGCAACCGGTCTCTCCGCCTGCATTCAAACCCAACAAGGGTTTTTCTCCCGGAATGCTGACTCACGATAGATTGTTTGTTTCCACCATGCCGGGCAGCGACCACACAACCGGAAAAGTTCCGCAGGATCCCGCCGCTCAAGTCGATCTCGCCCTCGACGGCGTGAGGGCCGTTGTGGAGGCCGCTGGGCTCAAACTGAGTCACATGGTCTTCGTAAATCCTTATCTCACGCGCGAAATCCCGATGCGCATCATGAACACGCTTTACGCCAAGCGCTTTGAGTTCGGCAATACGCCTGGTCGTGCCACCATCGAAGTGTCCGCTCTGCCCGAAGGCGCGCATATCGCCTACACGGGCGTGGCCGTGCGCGACCTAAGCCAGCGGCGAGCAATACGCCCAAAGAATATGCCGCCAAGTCCGACGGCGAGCCCGTGTGTTTTCGCTGGTGACACGCTGTATTGTTCAGCAAAGAGCGGATTCATTCCCGGCCCCCATGGCGGCGTGTACGCCGCGGCCACTGCGGATCAGGTTCGCCAGACGATGCGAAACCTCCTTGACAATTTGGAGGAGGCAGACATGCGGTTCGATCAGGTTGTCACGACAACGGTTTACCTGGACGATTTATCGGAATCGGCGATGTTTGAGAAAGTTTACAGCAAATATTTTAGCGGAACCCTGCCGGCACAGACGACGGTTCAGCAGATCCAGCCCGCCGAACGAAAGCCCGATGAAGAAGGGCACTACCCGGACCTGGAGCAGGTGTCCCTCATTGCCGTGCGCAGCCGGCCGAATCCATGATTCGATGAACAAGCTGACTGGCAACCGACAATTTTCAGCGTCAATTTGAGAGATACGGGACGAAACCGTGCACTTTGGTTTTCAGCCGGTATACTGAAGTGGTCGCCGTGATGTACAGCGTGCTGTAGTCGGCGTCGCCCCAAGCAAGATTGGCTGGCTGCTCGGGCATGGCAATCGTGCCGAGATGATGACCTTGCGGATCCCACACCCAAATGCCTTTCGGTCCCGTCACGTAGAGATTCCCGTCTCGGTCTACTTTCATTCCATCCGGTACGCCGTCGCCTTTGCCGCCGGGTTCTTCTCCGAAGATGCGGCCATTTGCCAGCGAGCCGTTGGGCCTGAAGTCATAAACGTGAATGTTTCTTTGCTTGCTGTCATCGATGTAGAAACTCTTTCCCTCGGGGGAGAAGGCCAGCCCGTTGGGTTGCGTCAGATCCTGGGTCAGCAAACGGACTTCACCCTTGGCATCCAGGCGATACACGCCCTGGAAAGAAATCTCCTGCTTTTCTCCTTTCACCAGGTCGAGAGTCGGGTCGGTGAAATAGATCGCGCCGTCCGGACCAACGATGACATCATTAGGGCTATTGAATCGCTTACCTTGATAGTGGTCGGCCAGGATCTTGTATTTGCCATCGGGCTCGACCTGGATAATGGCGCGCAAGACGCTGGCGCAGTCCAGAAGGTGATGCTCACGGTCGTACGTATTTCCGTCGGGATCACCAAGCGCGATTACTACTTCCTTGCGCCCATCAGACACGGAGACTCGGAATATTTTGTTGATCTCTTCATCGCTGACGTAGAGGAATCCAGCGGGATCCCAAACCGGCCCTTCGGTAAATCCAAAACCAGTTGCGACGGTCGTGAGCTTCGCGTCGCGACCCAAGAGCGTCCAAAATTGTGGCGATTCCGCAATTAATTCGAAACGCCGCTCCCGTCCGCCGGCCTTGAGCCCGCCAAGGAAGACCATCCCGATCAGTAACAGCGCGAGAGGAAGCGACGCTTTAATTATTGAGATCGTGCGTCGCGAAGAGATCTTTGACTTCATATTTTCTCACAGTACGAAAAGAAGGACGCCCATTGCCCGGTCCTTTGTCAGTCATCCTCTTTTTCTTGATTTGCCTCCGTTCTAGATGCTTGCGATTGCTTTGTTGCTCGAGCGGCGCGCACGAGATAGCTCACCAGGTCATCCAGTTCAGTGGCGCTCAGTACCGTGCCATAGTCCGATGGCATAAGTGATTTTGGCAGGTATTCGAAATGCCCGAGGTCCTTTTTTGAGAACAGATGAAAAGTTCCATCCAGCGACTGCATCTGCAGTGAAAAATTATCTTCATTGCGCGCGATACCCGTGAATTGGCGGTCTTCGCGCGTGGTCACGAGCACGGTTCTTTCCCGCGGTTCCATGTCCTTATTAGGATCGATGATCGCGGTTCGAATTTCCATCGCCGACTTGTTCGAACCGTAAGAAGACAGATCGGCTCCGATAAATCCACCCAAGCCGCTGATCATATGACAGTTCGCGCAACGCGCTTTTCCAAAGAAAAGCAATTTGCCCCGTTGCGCGTCTCCTAGGACAAGAGAAGCTTTGTCTCCACCTTGCAGAACCCGCAAATAGGCCATCACCGCGTTAATCTTCGACACACCCAGCGCACCGAACGCCGGCATGCCCCGCACTGGTACTCCTGTCTGCAGGACGTGGAGAGTTTCCTCGTCGGACAACTGTTGGACTTCGGCGCTTGTGGCGATGTCAGGCCCGCGTTCGCCGCCACGCCCATCCAAGCCATGGCATGTGGCACAAACGGATTCAAACGTTTTTCGGCCATTCTCAGCAGTAGGATTTCCAGCCTGATTTTCCCGGGCTGGGGATTTGGCATTCTGCGCGGCGGCCTGTAAAACCAAAACGCAAGCAGCTAGGAACAGGGCAGCAGCGGCCGCGCCGAGAAAATGGCGATAAGACAGCAGAATGAAACCTGCGTTGCTCCAAGTGGTGATTCTCGAACGGCTACCAGTCATTTGGCTCTCGGCGGCTGAACGCGATTTTGTCGTGCTCCCTATCAAGTTTGCGCAGTTAAAAGTATCATTTGCACTGCAAAAAATCCCGCTCCCTGTGAAACGGCGCGACATTCCGTTGAGGCGGGTACATCGGCCTATTCGACGGTGTCGAATTTCAATCCATGCGGCCTATGTTAGGCAAGCGAGAGTAATACAGTATTAGAATCCGTGCGTAGCGACCTGAGGAGGATTCCATGAACAGATTCGCCGGCTTTTTCCGTCGCGCCATTGTCCACGGAGGAGTTGTAGTTGTATGTCTGGTCTTGGCGGGAATTGCCGGATGGGCCTGGTCGCCTTCCGCGAAGCCCCGCCAGGAAGCAGCGAGGCCGAGTGACGACGCTACCTTGCTGGAAGGATTCCGGCACGTCGAAGCGGCCTCCGTATCCGATGCGCTCGAACAAATCAGCGGGCACCAGATGTACATGACCCATCGGATGCGACCCATCTTCCCGACGAAGTTCGCTGGATTTGCGCTTACGGTGCTTTTGAAGAAAGAAAGCAACAAGGATCCAGGCGCGCTCACGGGGATGCTTGCCGCAATCGATCAAGGCGCTCCGAATTCCGTCTACGTCATGGTGGTGGAGGACGGCGCCGACATCGCTGGCATGGGAGGCCTGATGGGAACGGCCATGTACGCGCGCAATTTTTCTGGCGCGGTGATTGATGGAGGAGTTCGAGATACTGCGTATTTGCAAAAAATTGGATTCCCCGTGTACGCCTTGGGCATCGTGCCGTCCACTTCGATAAGCCACTATCGCTTCGCAGGATCAAACATTCCGGTGGTGTGCGATGGGGTCAAGGTGAGTCCCGCGGACATCATCGTCGCGGATGCCGATGGGGTGGTGGTGGTCCCTCGTGCGAGTGCGCCGCAAGTCCTCGCGCTAGCGCAGGAAATGGATTTCAAAGAGCACTCGATGTACGCGTGGATCGAAAAACTCAAGTCCATCCAGGAAGCAGTAAAGAAGTTTGGGCGCCTCTAGACCTCTGAGAGGGGCATTGATTCGATTTAAATCTTAAAATTGGGACTGGAACTTGGCCGGACACCGTAGTATAGAGACTCTCTGCAATGGCAGCTACTTTCAATCCACTGGTGGACAAAACTGGTTTTTCCAGGCTGCGGCGCAGATTCTTGTTCGTCGTTCCGGTGCTTTGGGCGAGTGTCCCGGCGTCCCCAACATGGGCACAAACGCAAGGCGAGGGAAACGGTTCCATTTCCACTTCGATCCATGTGACTTCGGAAGCTCTCGCGGCGCAGCCAGTGGGCGCGAATTGGCTTTCCTATAATGGCGATTACACCGGCCGCCGCTTCAGCAGCCTCGAACAGATCACTCCGAAAAACGTCGAGCAACTCCGCGCCCAGTGGGTTTTCCACGTTTCTAATTCGAACAGCCTTGAAGTCACACCCGTTGTCTACGATGGCCTCATGTTCGTCACTTCCGCAAACGATGCCTTTGCGTTGGATGCGCAAACCGGTCGCCTCATTTGGCATTATTCCCGTCCAATCACGGAAGGGTTGATCGACGACGCTTCGCAACACCACAATCGCGGTGTGGGAATTCTCAGCTCGCACCTCTATATGGAAACGGACAACGCCCATCTACTCTGTCTGGACGCGCGCTCGGGCCATTTGCTGTGGGATGTTCCTTACGCTGAAGGAAACAAGAATTACGGAGCAACGAGCGCGCCGCTGGTTGTGAAGGACAAAGTTCTGGTGGGAACCTCCGGCGGAGACGACGGCGTCCGCGGATTCATCGCCGCCATCGATGTGGAGACGGGAAAAGAAGTGTGGCGGTTTTGGACCATTCCCGGACCTGGCGAGTTTGGCTCTGAAAGCTGGCCCGGCGAACTCTACAAGCGCGGCGGCGGCACCACCTGGATGCCGGGCACCTACGATCCCGAACTTAATACAGTTTATTGGTGCACGAGCAATGCCGCTCCCGATTTTGATGGCGGTCCACGCCCGGGGGACGATCTTTACACCGCCAGCGTGCTGGCCTTGGACCCGGATACCGGAAAGCTCAAATGGTATTTTCAATTTACGCCGCACGACCTGTACGACTACGACGCGACGGAGACTCCCGTCCTGGTCGACACGAACTACCAGGGGCAGCCGCGAAAGCTGCTGGTCCAAGCCAATCGCAATGGTTTTTTCTACGTTTTGGACCGCACGAATGGAAAATTCCTCTCGGCTTTTCCCTTCGTGGAAAAGCTCAATTGGGCGAAGGGCGTTGATGCGCAAGGCCGTCCAATACGAACCGGCGTACAACCTACGGCAGAGGGCACGCGTACCTGTCCCGGATTCATTGGGGCGACAAACTGGTACTCGCCTTCTTACAACCCCTCGACTCACCTTTTCTATTTCCTGGCGAGCGAAAACTGCGATGTGTTTTTGTCAAAGCCCCAGGAATTTTCTGAAGGAAAGACATATTATTCCACCGGCGCCCGCCGCAGTCCCGGGGATCATGCCCAGAAAAGTTTGCTCGCTCTCAATCTTGAATCCGACAAACCTGCCTGGCGCTACCCGCAAGCCGGCCAGGGGCATTCTTCCGGTGGCGTTATGACCACGGCCAGCGGCTTGGTCTTTTTTGGCGATGATGCCCAGTCCTTTGAAGCCGTTGACGCGCAAACGGGCAAGCCCCTGTGGCACTTCAATACGGGCCAGAACATACACGCTTCGCCCATGAGCTACGAGGTGAAGGCCAAACAGTACGTAGCCATCGCAGCGGGAAGCGACGTTTTTAGTTTTGGGTTGCCTTGAAGAACAAACGGTTTCAAATCGCGATCACTCCAAGGAGGAATCAGAAATGTTTACCGACCGCAGCACGAGAAGAGGTTTTGCCGCTCGGCTGGCCGCGCTTTTGCCAGGCCTCGGTTTCTCGGGAATGACGGGTGAAACGCCGGCATCGGCCGCGCAGGGCTTCGGCGCCGTCCAGAAACTCGACGGCGATGGAAAACCTGCCGGCAAAGGTTTCATTACGCCGCTCATCATTCACAATGGTTTGATCTACATCGCCGGGCAAGGCGCACATTCGCGCGGCAACAAATCGGACGCCGGGAAAACACCGACGATCGAAATGCACACTCAAATGGTGATGGAGGGCGTAAAAGCCGTCGTCGAAGCCGGCGGCGGCACTATGGACAGCATTCTTCAGCTCACGGTGTATCTCGCGAAGCTGGACTACTACGACGGCATGAACTCCGTTTTTAAGACATACTTTCCGAATGGCGGTCCCGCTCGGACTACCGTGGCTGTAGCTGGATTGCCGGGCGAGTCGCTCGTGGAGATTAACTGCATCGCTGCAGTGGTGCGCGACGTAAAGAAGGAGGCGTAGATCGATGGTGTTTAAAGATAGCTGGAACCGCAGAACCTTTCTGGGCACTCTCGGCGCGCTGGTGGGAACGATTTTCAGCGGGCGCAAGGCGTTTGCTTTACCGCCTGCTCCCGGTGGGAAAGCCGCTGCCGTCACCGGCTTCGGCGCAACAGGAAACGTCTATGAAGAATTGGGTGTAACGACGGTCATCAACGGCCAGGGAACCATGACGGTTCTGGGCGGTTCCATGATGCGTCCCGAAGTCGAAGCGGTGATGGCGATGGGGGGACGTTATTTTGTCAGCATTCCTGATTTGGAAGTCGCTGCCGGCAAGCGCATCACGGAAATGCTCAAGCTGCCCGAGGGATACGGTGCGCTCGTCACCTCGGGTGCTGCCGCCGCAATGCAGTCCGGTCTTGCGGGCATCCTCACAGGGGACAATCCGAAGTTCATCGAGCAGTTGCCCGATTTAACAGGGATGAAATCGGAAGTCATCATCCAGAAATCGCATCGCAATCCATTTGACCATCAGTTGCGAGCTACCGGCGTAAAACTCGTGGTCGTCGAATCACGCGACGATTTGAAAAAGGCCATCAATCCGCAAACCGCGATGATGCATTTCTCAAACTTCGCCGACAATGAGGGACAGATCAAAGTGGAAGAATGGGTCAAGCTGGCCCATGAGAATAGTATCCCGGCATTTATTGACGCGGCCGCAGATACACCTCCCGTCTCGCATCTTTGGGACTACGCGAACATGGGCTACGACCTCATCGCCTTCAGCGGCGGAAAAGCGATCCGCGGGCCACAATGCGCGGGTCTGCTCGTCGGTAAAACAAATCTGGTGGCCTACGCGCTTCTGAACAACAGTCCGCACGAAGACACGCTCGGCCGCAGCCAGAAAGTGGGCAAGGAAGAAATCGTCGGGATGGTCAAAGCCCTGGAATCCTACTTGAAGGAAGATCACGAGGCGCTCAACAAAGAATGGCAACGCCGTCTGGATTTTGTTTCTAGCCAGGTGGCAAGAATTCCGGGCGTGACGACCTCTTTCCCCGCTCCCGAAATCGCCAACCATGTTCCCCACATGCACATCAAGTGGGATTCCGCTCGGATCAAACTTACGCCTCGGGAAGTCACCACTGCCCTGCGCGGCGGAAAACCTTCCATCGTTCTTTCTTCAGGAGAGCATGGCGAAGCCTTGTCCATGAATTCCTTCATGCTGAAGCCCGGGGAAGAAAAGATCATCGCCCAGGAATTGGTGAAATTCCTAAAAGCACATACTGCGTAAACGGATCAGCGCTGTCGTTTGTCTCTGATGAAACTGCCGTCCGGTAGCTGACGCATGCCCTACATCTGTGGGCAACAAGGGAGTCTGCATGGTTGAAGGCACCAAGAGTCAAGTGCGCTGGTTCCTGGTGCTTTGGTTATTTATTTTGAGTGCGGTGGCATTCCTCGACCGGATCAATCTTTCGATCGCCGGAAGTTCTATTGCCACAGAATTCCACCTTACCAACATACAGCTAGGTTCGCTGACCAGCGCCTTCTTGCTGGGCTACGCGTTTTTCCAAACCGTGGGAGGATGGCTCGCCGACCGCCTCGGATCGCGGTACGTGCTCGCCTTCGGCGTTGTATGGTGGGGGATTTTCACTTCTCTTACTGCCGCCGTTCCACCCGGGATCATTTCAGCGGTTCTGGTCCTTGCGGCGGCCCGATTTCTTCTGGGAGCAGGGGAAGCCGTCCTGTTTCCCGCCTCCAACCAATTCGTTTCGCGTTGGATTCCCTCGCACGAGAGGGGCAGGGCCAACGGTCTGATTTTTGCCGGCGTGGGCATCGGCTCGGGAGCCACGCCATTCCTAATCACCTACATCATGACTCACTACGGTTGGCGATGGTCGTTCTGGCTGAGCGCCATCATCGGTCTCGCCGTCGGGATAATTTGGTACCTCTTTGCGCGGAATACGCCGGAAGAGCATCCCAAAGTCTCGCCGGCGGAACTAGAATTTATTCAGGCTGGGCGAACGGTTAGGTCCGCAATCTCCTCCCGCACAGCCGAAGAATGGAATCAACGAGGCGTCGTAGCCGGTGACCGCATTCCGTGGATGAACATCCTCTCCTCGAAGAATGTCTGGGCTGTGACCCTCGCCTATTTCTGTTTCGGCTATATCGCTTGGATTTTCTTTGCCTGGTTCTTCATTTACCTGGCCAAAGTGCGGGGCTTGAATCTGAAGGCTAGTGCTTCCTACACAACACTTCTCTTTCTCTCCATGGCCGCATGCAGCCCCCTGGGCGGCGCGATCAGCGACAAGCTCACGAAGCTCTATGGAAAACGTGCTGGACGCTGCGGCATTGCCGTGGTCGCGCTCGTCTTGACCGCCGTCTTCCTTTCGTTTGGTTCGCAAGTGCAGAGCGCCGGGCTGGCCAGCATCGTGCTCGCCGGAGGTGCCGGCGCACTCTATCTTTCACAAAGCTCGTTCTGGTCGGTCACCGCCGATATAGCCTCCGGTTCCTCTGGCTCCGTCTCTGGCTTCATGAACATGGGCAATCAATTCGGGGGAGCGCTCACCGCCGCACTGACTCCGTTTCTTGCGTCTCGATTTGGCTGGACCACGTCTTTTTTTGTGGCTGCGAGTTTGTCGGTACTGGGTGCCGTGGCGTGGTTGTTCGTAGATCCCGAGCGCGGTCTGTCGCCTGAAGCGCACCTGGCCGTGTAAGATCAATTGGATCACGTGAGTGATGGAGCGGGCGATGG
>Ga0307478_10000131_pt1 | contig 89196 bp, 78 predicted proteins | sample atmos_gasesECM4C_2_FD_203713 | JGI IMG/M metagenome (GOLD analysis project Ga0307478, IMG submission 203713) | Hardwood forest soil microbial communities from Morgan-Monroe State Forest, Indiana, United States - atmos_gasesECM4C_05 | ecosystem: Environmental > Terrestrial > Soil > Temperate...
AATGTTAATTCCGCATCGTCCAGATAATGCGACATCACCGTCTTGCTGCGCGCAGCAATCTCCCCGATCCCCTCATCATTCGGACTCAGCACCCGCAACTCGACTCCCGGCAGTGGCTTGCCCACCGTGTCCGCGCGAAAAGGCTTCAGATCGTTCAAGGTTAGAGCCGTTCCTGCTTCCGTCAGCCCATATCCATTCACGACGGGAACGCCAAGATCGTAAAAGAACTGCATGGTCGCAGGCTCCATGAAAGCGCCGCCGGTGATGAGCGCAAGCAGCTCCCCTCCAAATGCACGATGCACTTGCGGCAACAGCATGCGGCTCACTTTGGGCCGCGGCCGGTTCCGCGTGAGCATCTTATTGAGCCCAATCATTCGATTCAGAATCGCCCGCTTCCACGATGGCAATTCGTCGAACTTCGCCCGCACCCCTCGCTCCAGATTCTTCACAATCAATGGCACCAGCGCCACGTAAGTGATGCGGTAGCGCACAAACGCGTCCCGCACAAATTCAGGACGGAGCGTCCGCAAATGCACCACGCACGCCCCGCACACGAACGGCCCAATAAATCCAACCATGAAATCAATTGCGTGGTTGGTGGGCAGAATGCTCAAATACCGCACCCCTGGCCAGAACGGATACCATGCGGTAAGCGCCCGGCACTGCTCCAGATAATTCTCGTGCGTCAGGACGCATCCCTTCGGACGCCCGCCCGTACCTGACGAATACACAATGCAAGCCACATCTTCCCGCTGCCGCAGCACAAAATCGGGCGTGCCTTTGCGTTTGAAATCTTCCCAGCGAAATCCTCCCGCCAGGTCCGCTCCCAATGGAGCTTCGGTAACCAACACCAGCTTCGCTTTGATGTTGTGAAACTCCGCCGACTGTGTAATCGCCCGCCAAAGGTGATACTCCACTACTAACACCTTGGCCTTGGAGTGTTCTAGCAGTTGCAACTGCTCCTCCGGCGTCAGCTTGTAATCCAGTGGAACCAGCACGCCGCCGCTGTAGAAAATCGCATACGCCGAAATGAGCCATTTCGACTGATTGGTCATTAGAATTGCCGCGCGATCTCCAGCGTCGAACTCGGCATCCTCCAGCGCGCGCGCTAGCGGCAGGCCGATTTCCTTGAAATCGGAATAGGTAAGGCGCGTCTTCTCCCGGTCGCGGTCGGCCTCGATCAAACAAGTCTCGCTACCGAAACGATCGAGAGCGTCGCGCAACGCCGCACCCAGACAGGTATATTTTTGGAGATCGAGCATCAAAGAATGATTTCGATTCTAGAGTCGAGCCTGAATCTTGCCCGCCAGCGTGCGAAAGTCTGAAACTCCCTGGAGTTCGTAGTCCGGAAGCTCTACATGAAAATGATTCTCCAGTTTCGTCAGGAGGTCGAGAGTCTGCAAGCTGTCAATTCGCAAACTCTTGAAAAAATCATCATCGGGACGCAGTTTGTCCCGCGGCACTTTGAAGTGCGCCGCAGCCAGCGTCAAAATTTCATCGAGCGTCTGTTCAGCAGTAGCCATCAAGATCAACTGTAACCCAGTTTTGTCGTTCCGAACCGGGCTGAAAGCCCCAGGAACCTGCCTCTATAAGGTTCTCAAAACTTGGTACCGCCTACGGCAAATAAGGCTGCGCATCTGTACTCTCAACAAACTTCCGCAACCCCGCTTCTACGGCCGGACGCGCAAACAACTCGCAGAACATATCGATTTCCCTCCGCAATTCCTCATGCGGAATCGGCTTGATGAACTTTTTTGCTGCCGCAGCCGTCGCTCGATCAAACTTGCGAAGCTGCGCCGCCATACCCCGCGCCGCCTGGAGTGCCTCGCCTTCGCCCACAATCTGGCTTACCAGTCCGATTTGCTGCGCTTTGGTTGCGTTGAAGCTACGCCCGGTCAGTAATAAATCCCTGACCACGGCGTTGCCCAAATCCCGCTTTAGGCGCGGGATTCCGCCGAATCCCGGAATCAATCCCAGCCTCAGCTCAGGAAAACAAAACCGGGCCATCTTATCGGCAATCATCAGATCGCAGGCCAGCGCCAGCTCGAAACCTCCCCCGAACGTCACTCCGTGCACCGCCGCAATTGTCGTCAAAGGCGCAGCATCAATCAGATTCAATACGCGATGAATGCGTTCCAGAAAATCCCGTACTCCCTTCGCGGCTTCCGTTTTCTCCATCGCCTGTGACCGCTGATACAGTTCACGCAAATCCGCTCCCGCGCAAAATCCAGTTTTGATCTCGCTATAAATGATGAGCGCGTGCGCATCGGACTGCATGAGCTGCAGAGCAGTTGCGAATTTCTCCAATTCCGCAAGGGACGCCGATCCCAATTCGTTACAAGGTGCGCGATGCAAAGCTAGCTCGATTACACCACCGGTGAATGTCCATGACAAAGGGCTCTCCGAGTGCTGCCCTTTCGACGCCGCATTTCCTTCATGCACCTTATTGTCCCTCTTGGGTTCCCGCATTTGCGTCGAAGCCAAACTACACCGCCTGCTTAACCCCGTACATCTCTTCGATTTCGCTCTTCATCCGCGCAGCGATCACGTCGCGCTTCAGCTTTCCGTTCACCGTCAACATCCCACTTTCGATCGAGAACGCCTCCGCGCGCACCACAAACGCCCGCACCTGCTTGTAATGCGGCAACTCAGGATTAATCGCATCCAACGCGGATTGCACATGCTCCGGCGACACGCTTCCAGTCACGATTGCCGTCAAATATCCTCGCCCGTTCCCCACTACCACTACCTGCTGCGCTTCCGGCAAATTCTTGGCAATCGCAGTCTCAATCGGCTCCGGGGAAATCTTGTGTCCCGATCCCAGAATAATCAGATTCTTGATCCTTCCCGCGATCCGCCAGTTCCCCGCTGCATTCACTTCGCCCTGATCCCCGGTACGGAACCACTCCCCGCGCAGAACCTCCGCAGTTTGCTCCGGCCGGTTCCAGTAGCCCGAGAATACATTCGGACCTCGCACCACAATTTCGTCATTCTCCCCGAGCCTCATCTCCATGCCCGGAATCGCCGGCCCCACGCGGCCCACCTCAACCCGATTCGGATCATCCATGGTACAGATCGCAGTCGTCTCCGTCAGCCCATAAACCTGCAGTACCCGAATCCCGAGCATCATGAAATAGACCTGGGTTTCGGAGCTGAGCGGAGCTGACCCGCAAATCAGTGCCTTCAGATTTCGGCCAATCATCTTCTTGCGGATCGCCGGAAACACCAGCCGGTTCGCCAACCCGAGCCAGAGCGCGTCTCCGGCCCTCGCCTGCTTCTCCTGTTGCCGCGCCCACGCACCCTTCGCACGCGAATAAATTGCCTGGGCCACCCCGCCGGTCTGCCACAACTGTTCATCCACCGCCCGCCGCATGCGCTCCAGCAGTTGCGGGACATTCAAAAAATAATCCGGAGCCACCGTCCTCATGTCTGTCGCGATCTTTGCCAGATCCAGATTGATGGTGACCAGGCTCCGGCGCTTCAGAAACGTCAGCAACGCAATCCACGACGCCGCAAAAGTAAACGGCAAATAATGAAAGACTTGATCCTGTCTTGTCGAACCCGACATCAACTCAGCTAACCGCTCCGCCGTCCGGTCGAGCATGAAGGCGACATTCGCCGCAGTCAGCACGACGCCCTTCGCCTCGCCCGACGTTCCAGACGTATAAATTATCGCTACCGGACTTTCCTTCCCCATCTGCGGCCGCTCCAGCTGCACTCCATCCAGACCCGCAAATATCTCGTCAAACAAAACCTGCGGCGGAGCCTCTGCCCACGCCTGCGAAATTCCATCCAGTAACGCGGCATCACCGCAACACACCAGCGACGGCGTGCAGTCTCTCATCATTGCCACCAACTCCGCCGGAGCCTGCCTGGAATAGAGCGGCACAACGATCAGCCCTTCGGCCATGAGGGCCAGATCCATCGCCACCCAGCGAATGCTATTGGCCGCCAACAGGCCGCACCGGTCGCCCTTCCGAAGCCCTTTCGAAGCGATGAATGTCCTCGCCTTGCGGACCAGTTCCAGCAACTCGCTCCCGGTAACTCCGGTGACAGTGCCCTCACGAATCTCGGCAAGAATTCGCGTGTCCGCGGCCGCCTGCAGCTGCGAGAATATCTCTCCGATGAATGGAATCGCTGCGCTCAAAATAAGGATTCAAAGACTTCTCAGGTTATGACACGCACTAGGTGTTAGTTGTAAGCCCCCAGCAGTTCGTGCAGACCTTTGCTCATGGGCGGCAAGTAGTCCTCCCAGCTCCATTCTCCGCGCCGGGTTTCAAACTCCGGATACCTTCTCTGCACTTCCTCTTCAAAATAAACACCCATGCGCGCCATCACCTTCAAATTCCTCACTACTGTTTTCGCGATGCCGCTGGCAATCGCCTCGCCCTCACAACGCAGCTTCTCCAAAGCCGCCAGCAGCTTTCCCTCAAGCTCGGGATCGTCCACCGTCATCAGCAGATCCGGATGCCCACGCTCTCGCATCAGATTCCGGATGCGTTCGTCCATTGTGATTCCCGCCGATGGCACCAAACCTGGCATCGACGTCACAATCCCGTGATACCGCGAGGATGCCATCATATGGCAGGCCCGCAACACGCTCACCAATTCGTACGTGTTGTACTCGTCCGAGGTCAGCACAGGCACGCCGCCCAGCTTTTCTGAAATCCGGTTCGCAGGTCGCGCATCCAGCCGCTCCGTCGCCGCCAGGATCACGAAAACATTTGTCTTCTTGCGAAACGCATCCACCGCGTTGGCAATCGCTGTCCAATATTTCTGATACGCCTGCTCCGCCGCAGGCCCCGAATTGTGGAAATACACCGTGCGGTAGTGGCTGTCTTTGTACGCTCCCGCCAAACTATGCGCCGCATACTTCGCCACCGATGCCTTCACCGGCCATTCAAACGGATTGATCGGACATACGACCAGCACTGGAGTCTTTCCATCCCAGCCCACTTTCTTCAGCACGCTCTGGCCGTACTCGGGCGGACGCGGCTCAAATGTCCATGCGGTGTCGGTTCCCAACTCTGTCGGCACGCCCAACTCCCGCAACACTGTTCGCGATTCTTCATTCCTCGTGATGATGAATGAGTTCCTGCAATAGCGTCCGCACATCTTCGCAACCAGCGGATCCATCTGCCCAGCTTCCGCCCCGTATCCCACGGATAGCTTGTTCTGCGCGGCCGCGATACCCAGCGACCCGATCATCATCGTGGTCAGCGCATTGGCGAACTTGCTTTTGAACATTGAACCTTCGCAGGCTACAACTCCATCATGCAGCGGCACTTCATTCGCCAGAAATGGCGGAAAAATGTCGGGAAGGTGCACTTGCCTTGTGCCTTCGAAATATTCTCGCGAGAAATCGAAATTCTGGCTCATCACGCTAAACTGCACCCGCTCTGGGCCCAGAATGCGCCGTATCTGCCGCAACATTTCTTCCACGCGCACATCCGAACCCATATTCCGCGTGCCATTGTAACCGGCAAATAACAACTTCAACTTCTCGCCCGGCTTCCAGCGCTTGCCTGCACCCAGCATCCACCCGGATTTCGCGCGCTCAATCGAGCTGCTCACCCACGCTTCCAGAATGAAGTCCATCATGCGGCTGTCCCTCCCACCGCGGCCGGCCATGGACGGTACTTGTAGGCAAAATCATTCTCGCTGCTGAACTTTAACAACGGATAGGAATACTCGGAGAACGGCGCCGGCTTCTTGCCCAGTTCCCTGGTCACGCGCCGGTTATCGAACACCGTGTTCCATACCAGATAGGGCATGAACACTTTCATCAGAGATGCGCCTTTCCCAATCGCCCCCTTGCGGTTCGCTAGAAAATGCACGGACCCCGCAAATGGCCGTTCCACCACCGGCACGAAGATAGGCGCGCGCTTATTTTGTGCCGCCGCTAGGGCCCTGGTAATCTCTCGAAATGTCTGCGATTCAACGCCGGACGAAAGATGATACGTATCGTGCTCGGGGCGCTCTTTCTGGTGCAGCGTCGCAATCGCGTCCGCCACGAAATCGACATTCACGATGTCGATCTTGTCGGTGGGACGAAAAGGCAGTACCGGCAATCCGGCCAGGAACACAAACGCCTTGACCATGTCGAATTGCGTGGTCTCAGCATACCGGCTGTCGCCCAGGACGATGCTTGGACGAAAAATCGTTTTTGGCGTCTCCGGAAGCAGCACCCGCATCATGTGTTCGCAGAATTTTTTCGTGCGCGCGTACGGATCGTAATCCGACCTCTCCCAATCAATCGACCGGTCCTCGGTCACCACTTCATTCTGGCGCTTGCCCGCAACCGCCACCGTGCTCACCTGGCTGAAGCGCCTCAACCCATGGTAATGCTCGGCGTGCCGCGCCAGCGTCAGCACTTCCAAAGTGCCCCGCAGATTCACGTTGAGGCAACTCTTCTCTGACTTACGATTCAGCGAGGCCGCACAATGAATCACCGAGTCTGAGGTGTGAACCAGCCGGTCGTATTCATCGCGGCCCAATCCGAATCCCGGCTCGGTCAAGTCTCCGCGAAAAACTCTTACCCGCGTCTGCAAGTATTCGTAGAACTGAGGAAAGTCGAGATGCAGTTGCAGCGCCTGCCAGAGCCGGCCTTCCGCCGCGCTCACATCGCGCGCCCGCACCAAAACATTCAGCGACGCGTTGTGATCGCGGAGCAGATTCGCCGCCACATGCGCCCCAATGTATCCCGTGGACCCTGTCAGAAATATCGCCATTCACCAATTCCCATCTGTGCCCGTCTTCACCGTTTCACCGTTCAGCAAACTCCGCGCCGGGCGCGCCTCCAGCGGCCTGCCCTCAATCAACGGATACGTCCACCGCCGCAGCGCCGGGATGTGAACATTGATCCAATAATCCCACCAATCCAGCAGCCGAGCCTTGTAGCCAAACTCTTCGCGCTCATTTTCCACCAGCGCGTGCGACAACTTCTCGACATTGTCCGCCGCAAAATCGTGCTCGTTAAACAGGATAAACGGTTCGAACAGCTCGATCAGCTTCTCCAGCCGCTCAAGATTCCTTTCCGCCTTCACCAGCGGAGTCTTCTTCAGTGGCAGCGGCGCCATGATCCGCTGAATCGATTTCACGATCGCCTTCTGCGCCGGCGCAGACATGCGCTGATATCGCGTCTTCGATACCGGAATCGCATCGAACCGCAATCGCAGCCATGACTCCAGGCCTTCCTGCGCCCGGTAGTGTTTGCGATGCCCCAGCGACGTCAACTCAATCGACCGTCCCATGTCGCAAGGATTCGTCACCGAAGTCGCCAACTGGTACAACTGGTCGTGCCTGCGTTCCACAATCGCCGCCGCAATCAGCGTCATTCCGGCACACACTGCGTCTACCGGAATAATATCCAGCCTCTTTCGTTCATTCGACGGTAACTGCCGGAAATATGTCCCCAGCAGATAAGATAGCGACGCCGAAGTATTAATCCCTTCATTCCATCCCAAAAACGGCTTCGCCACCGAGGTTTCTACAATCGCCGGACGTACCACCGCAATCGGCAAACCCGCGCCATGCTTCACAATCAACGACTCTGCCAAGCTCTTGGTCAGCGTATACGTATTCGGCCAGCCCAACTCCTTTGCCCGCCGAGTGCCCGCGTCGGTCAAATAGGTCTTCAACCAGCGAATCCGGTTCTTGCGAATTTGATTTTCCAGCGCTGCGCCCTGCAGTCCCTTCGCCGCGTGTTCCTTCGAAAGCGACTGCGACTTCAGATCAGCGGTGACTTCCGCGCCCTCAGCCTCCGCCTCGGCCTTCGCAATCAACTCATGCAAGGCCTTCAATTCCTCTTCCGCATCAAAGTTGGGTACCCGATGCGGGGTGTAATTCGGAATGAGCCTCTCCGTTACCCGCCCGTCACGCTCGCCCGCCACATAACACGTTGAGAGGTGCAGCAGTCCCGCGCGATCCGAGCCCCGGACAAACTCCAGGATGTTCATCGCGGCGTCCGTATTGGTGCTCAGCGCGTCGCGCAAATCCGGATTGAAGTCGGTCAACCCAGAACTATTCACAATCAGGTCAAGATTCCTCTGCAGCCGCCGCCCCACTTCGGGCTCGAGCCCCAACCCCGGCTGGGTGACATCGCCTTCCACAATCTCGACCTTGTCCCGCAGATACGCCCCGAGTCCCAGCCCATATTTTTCGAACAGCGGATCGAACACTGGCGACTCTTCCACAATCTTTTCAAACCTGCGCTGGGCCGGATTCGATTTCTGCCGCCGGATCAGCAGATAAATCCGTCCGATCTTCGGCAAATCCATCAACGTATTCGCCAGCCACACCTTGCCAATGAATCCGGTCACGCCAATCAGCATCAAGTGCTTGCCCGCGAGCGCTTGCCGCACCGAGAATCCTGCTGCCTGCTCCCGCCCCTCGAAGTGCACGATCGGACGCTCCAGCTCCGTCGGCTCCCGCCCAGAACTAATCACCGCCGCCTTCAGATCCTCGAGTGTGATATCGAGTTGGCGCGCCAGGGTCTTCGGCGCCCGCCGGCCGTCCGGACTCTGTTCCTGTATGCGCGCGAAAGCCCCGCGCGGCCGGATCACTGGCTCCAGCAGCCTGCCGGTCGCCACGCCGTCGCGGAACTCCAACCGGTTCGCCACCAACCGTTTCACCCCCAGATGCAGGGCAAGCGGCTTCATCACATGCTCCAGCCCTTGGCTGACCAGCACCACGTCCGCGCCGGAGCGCACCAGTTCCTGCACCCGCTCGACTCCGTGCGCCTTCAGCCGAGGCTTCAATTTGTATTGGAAATATTCTTCGCCCAGCAGATCAAGGCGGTCCCGCGTCACCCCCCGAAGCGCGGTGTGTACCACGCGCGTAGCGAACTTGCGATTCGTCGAGTAAAGAAATGGACGCAGCGCCGCCATCAGGAAGATCAGCCCGCGCCTCCGAAACCGGTCCGTAAACGTCTGCGCGTTCCAGGTAAAGAAGGCGACCGGCTGCACCACCGTCAGGTCCAGCAGGCTTCCCTCCACGCGCCAGTACACGCTGGGGGATGCCGCGGTCGACGCACCAGGCTTGTGATTTGACGGTTCCAAGTGGTTTGACTGTTCCAAAGTATTCTTCGTCCAGACTACAGGGATTCTCTAATCGCGGCGGACGAATCCCCTATTGTAAACAATCCAGCCAAGTTTTCTGGAAATCTCCACGAAAGCCGGTGGTGTCTCTGTTCGCTCGGATACCCATGCGGTGAACAGCCGCCCCTCGGCTGCCTGCATTTCGGTACAGCTCGTTTGTTTATTCCTTAGTGGACTGCCGGTTCGATCCAAGCAATAGAGCCATTCCCGCGCACATCGCCAATGTTGCCCCCACTGCCAGCAAACCTCCCCGGAAGTTGCCGCTGTCGCCGCGCGCCCATCCAATGATGTATGGCCCGAAGTAACCACCCAGGTTTCCCAAGGAGTTGATTACCGCAATGCTCGCCGCCGCTGTGGTGCTGCTCAATCGCGAGGTCGCTAGCGCCCAGAACGGCCCGGTCATTGACTCCGCACCCAACATTCCCAAACTCATCCCTGCAATCACGACGGCCGGCGTCCAGCCATAGGCCGCCACTCCCAATGCCGCCGCCCCCGCAAGCCCCGGCAGCGCCGTATGCCACTTCCTCTCGCCCGAGCGGTCGGAGTGCCTAGCCACCAGTACCATCGCCACCGCAGTCACAAAATAAGGCACCGCGGCTACCAAGCCAGTTGAAAAGTATCCCAGCGCAGAGAGGCTTCGGATCGCGCTCGGCAGCCACAGCGTGACGCCATACATGCACGCCGGGATGCCGAAATAAACCAGCGACAGCAGCCATATTCTTCCGTTTGCCAACACGTCCCAAATTCCGCGGCTCGCCCCGCCTGAATTCACCTCCTGCTCGCGCGCCAGTTCCGCGAGCAGCCAGCCGCGCTGGTTGTTGGACAGCCACTTCGCATTTGCCGGACCATCCGTCAGCACCCAGTACACGGCTGTTCCCAGCACAATCGCCGGCAGGCCCTCCAGAATGAAGAGCCACTGCCATCCTGCCAGCCCACTGCGATGCATTCCCAACAGCGCCCCTGAAATTGGGCTCCCAACCACTCCGGCTAACGGATTCGCCGTCATGAACCAGGCTACCGCGCGCGCTCTTGCGCTGGCGGGGAACCAATGCTTCATGTAAAGAATCATGCCGGGGAAAAATCCCGCTTCCGCCGCTCCCAGCAGAAAGCGCAACGCATAAAAGCTGACCGGCCCGCGAATAAAAATCATGCAACACGAGACCACGCCCCAAACCACCATCAGCCCTGAAATCCAGCGCCGTACGCCCACTTTCTCCAGCGCCATGTTGCTGGGCACTTGAAACAACAAATATCCGGCAAAGAAAATCCCTGCCGCTCGCCCGTACACCCTGTCGCTCAAATGCAGCGGCGCACGCATCTGCAGGATGGCAAAGCTCACATTAATGCGGTCAAGGTAGGCAACAATGTACAGAAGAAAAAGAAAGGGCATGAGCCGCCACATCAGGCGCGAAACCACAGCGGACTCTAAATTTTGATCAGCCGGTCGGTTCAAGAGATCCCCGCAGTCCGTTATACCCCTAATTTCATTCCCCGTTCTTCTTGCGTGCTCGATTCTTATTCAATCCGCAGCCACCACCATTCTGCATATGCCCGGGGAACAAGAGAAGAAAATACGCCAAAAAAACGACCGTTCAAAGCGCGGCTCTCCTTAATGAAGTCTTTGGAAGGAAGTAAGACTCGGCCAGTGCGATCACGAAGTGTCACCGCAAGGCCCCGGCTAAACCAAACAGGCAGCTACCTTTTCTCTAAATCTGTCATCTCAAAAGATACCGAGTCAAAGAGACCGAGGAGGTTGCGATGACTTTCCTTCCTAAAATGTGTGCATACTCATGTCTGTTCGCTTTGTTGAGTACTCCCATGTTCGTCCCGGCGTTGCATGCCGAAAACCATGTCCTGGGAGAGATCGAACTCGTGGGCGCTTCCAAGGTCGAGAACACATCTGGGGTCTGGCTCGACGGTCAATATGTCGGCTACCTGAATGAGCTGAAAGGGTCAAAAAAACTTCTCCTCCTCCCTGGCGAGCACGAGATTACCGTGCGCCAGGGCGGTTATCTTGATTTCGCGCAGAAGGTCTCCGTCCGCGCCGGAGAGAAACAGACCATCCAGGTAAAAATGGAAAAGGACACCAGGGTTGAATTTCCGCGTATCACCGCCGAGATCAAGTTAGACGTAAAACCAAATCGTGCGGCAGTTTTTGTGGACGGAGTCTTCGTGGGACACGTCGCTGAATTCAGCGGCATCGGCAGAGCCTTGCTCGTCACCCCGGGAAAACGCAAGATCAGAATTACTCTGCCCGGCTACCAAACTTTTGAAACCGACATTGACTTAATGGCCAATCAGAAATCCACGATCAAAACTGAAATGGTATCGGGCGGGCCGGCGGAAGGAAGTCCCCTGCCCCAGTGAGTTGCCGGAACGGTGTAGGGACTTCCAGTTAGTTGCAAATCAGGCGGAAACGCCTGCGGTGGCCGCCAGTCCGCGCTGCTTGCGCAACTCTGTCAGGAACGAATCAGCTGAGAGCGCAGCCTGATTTCGGAAAAGCCCGACCAGTGCGTCTTCCGGTTCACCAGACTCCGAGGGGGGTGGTCCATTCTGGGCGGATTCGGTTTCCAGGCCCTCGGGCTCGACCAGCAACTCCGGCAGCAAGTCGCGGTTCTCGGTGAGCAGGCTCAGGAATTTTTCCAGCAATGCACGATGCTCTGGCGTCGTCTGGGTGAATTCCACGCCCATTCCCTTCTCCGCGTGCATGACGCGCACCACGCCTTCGGTTTTCAGTTCAAGACCGGCGGCTCGCATCGACAGCGTCACCCGCGTAGAAACCGGGAACGGCGAAGAAATATCCAGATAGCAGCCGCCTAAACTCAAATCGGTAAGCTGGCAGCGGGCGGGCGGATCGTCTTTTTCGATCTCCGGAGTGTTGCGTCCAAGCCATTCGTGCAGCGCGCGCGCAACTTCCGCGGACTGGTCGTGAAAGCGCAAGCCGACCTGCGTCCCGCTCCCTTCCCATGCGAACTCCGCATCGACCTCAAGCGCGCTGGTCGATCCCGGCAGAGTAAATTTCAGCTGCCATCGGCCATGCGGCTTGCTGCGCCGCGGCAGGCTAAGCGCCAGCCCGCCTTCCCCTAAATCCGTGGTATTGACTTTAAACCGTGCTCCAGATTCGCGGCTCGACATCTCCACCGGAATCTGCACCGGAATCCTAGTATTGCGCCGTCGTTCCTTCTTCATCAAGGCTCTGGCCGCGCGAAAACTCGATTTCGCCCGCTCCACCGATACGGGCTTGTACAGGATGAAGTGGGCTCCGAGTTCAAACGCGGAGCGCAGACCAACACCGTGATCCAGAATCGCCACCGCCACAGCCCGCTTGTTACACGGAGCCATTCGCGCACTGCGCAGCACCGCCGCCGCGCCCGGGCCGGCGCAATCCACGATGATTGCCTCGTACCGCTCCCGCGTCAAATGCCGCAGGGCGATCTCTGAAGTCGTGCAGTGTTCGACGCTAATCTCCAGATCGCCGAGCGTCCTTCGCAGGACGCGCACGATCTTTTCGTCCGAACACAGCAGTAGCGATTTCAGTTCCACAAATCTGTCCTAGATTTTCGAACTCAGTTCATGAACTAGCCGTGTCTGGGAGTGCTTCTCCTGCGGATTCATCTGCGAGAAATAAGACACGGCCTCACTAACTCTAAGCCCGCCCAATGGCTTGATCAATACACGCTGTGCCACCGCGGGTTACTAGCGTAACCACGGGAAGATCCGCCGTTTGGATGTCCCTAGTCGGGGCCCGCAACGGCTGCGAAAAGAGTGCGAAGTTTCACAGATTTAAGTCCGCCGCTGCCTTTAGACCACGGCAGGCCGGGCGCATAATTTGTCAAGGGCAGCTTTGAGCTCGGCGGCGATGGCGGGGGCTTCACGAGATTCGATGTCGCGGCGGGGCATCATGTAGACCAGTTTGCCGTCGCGCAGGATGGCGATGGAGGGCGAGGAGGGCGGCTGTCCAGTAAAATATCCGCGGGCGCGTTCCGTGGCTTCAAGGTCCTGCCCAGCAAATACCGTAAATGCTTTGTCGGGATGCGTGGCTTTCTCCAGAGCCATGCGAACGGCGGGACGCATGCGTCCGGCAGCGCACCCGCATATGGAGTTGACGATCACCATGGTCGTGCCCGGGGCGGTCAAGGCCTGATCGACAGCTTCAGGGGTGCGCAGTTCTTCGATGCCCAGGCGGGTTAGTTCTTCGCGCATGGGAATGACCATGATTTCCGGATACATTTGTGCTCCTTTGTTGATGCCTATATTGATTCTAACTCAGAAAGGGGCTGCGAGTTCGCATTACGAGCCAGTCTTCTGCAGGCCGCAGCGGTGAACTCGCGGGCTTCAGGTCTTCTTGCGTACAATGGATGCTGTAATCATGAGCACACATCCCGAGAAACCAATGACAACCACCGCTCCTCCCGTCCGTTCACCAGCGGCTCCAGCCGAGATCCCCTCTGTGCCGCTCACCACCGAGGGTTACAGCGTGCTGCACCAGATGATGCGTTTCCGATGGACGGCCTGGAAAGCACTCCCTGAGGGAACACGATCTTCGATTGCGCAAGAAGCAAGCGCAGTGCTGGGCGAAATGGAAAGAAATCAGGAAGGGCAATCGGCGCTGTTTTCCCTGATCGGCCACAAGGGCGATCTGATGCTGGTGCACTTCCGAAAATCGTTTGCCGATCTCAACCAGGCGGAGCTGAAGCTGGCGGGGCTGCGGCTGAGCGAATATCTTGAACCCACATCGTCTTATCTTTCCGTGATCGAGCTTGGACTGTACGACTCGACGCTCAAGATCTATAAAGAGCTGACTGATCAAGGCATTCAGCCGCACTCCGATCAGTGGAAGGCTGAGATTGAATGCAAACTTGACCGGCATCGCGAGGCGATGCGTCCACGGCTGTTTCCGGAGATTCCACCGAATCGCTACGTTTGCTTCTATCCCATGGATCGGCGGCGCGGTGAAGATAAGAACTGGTATATGCTGCCCATCGAAGAGCGCGCGCGCCAGATGAACGATCACGGCCTGGTTGGCCGCCGCTACGCTGGCGAAGTGAAGCAGATCATTACCGGCTCGATTGGCTTCGACGATTGGGAGTGGGGCGTTGACCTGTTTGCCGACGACCCGTTGGTCTTCAAGAAATTGATATACGAGATGCGCTTCGATCACGTCAGCGCCGTGTATGCGTTATTCGGGCAGTTTTACGTGGGCGTGCGCTGCCCCGCCGCAGGGTTAGGGAAATTGCTGAGCGGGGAAATGCCGAAGTAGCCGGTTGCGAAAGCGGAAGAGCATTCACCACAGAGACTCAGAAACGCTGAGAAAACTTTCTTTGACTTCGATTTTGCTCTTCTCTGCGTCTCTGTGGTGATTTAAGAATACTCGGAGAAATCATGGCAACGCTGGGACTCATCGAATATAAGAACGCCAGCCCGGAAGTGCGCGCGGTTTACGACGACATCATGGCTACGCGCAAGACCGACTGGATCAACAATTTCTGGAAGGCCATTGCGCACGATCCCGCGACGCTGAAGCGCACTTGGGAAGACATCAAACAGATCATGGCTCCCGGGGCGCTCGATCCGCTGACCAAGGAGATGATCTACGTTGCGGTGAGCGTGACCAATCAATGCCACTACTGCATCGCGTCGCACACCGTATCCGCGCAAAAGAAAGGCATGACGGATGCCATGTTCAAGGAGTTGATGGCCATAGTTGGGATGGCGAACGAAACCAACAAGATGGTCACGGGATATCAAGTGGAGCTTGACGAACAGTTTAAGAGCGGACGGTAGTTGTTGGCCGCTGGCAAGATCGGTTGGAGACGACCACGCTACGTTCATGTAGGCCGCTTCTTGATCTCACGCTGGAATTTGTACTCACACTGTTTCATATCGACGCGGCGGCCGCGGAAGCGCACACCTTCGGCTTCGAGGCGCAGGCGTTGCTCGATGGCGGAATCGCCGCCTAGCTTGATTTCTCCCCCGGAGCCTAATACGCGCTGCCAAGGCAAGTTGAAGCCGCGATGCAATACTTGCGCGACTTGGCGGGCCCTTCCTGGGAGACCGGCGGCCCGGGCTATCGCACCATAGGTCGACACTTTGCCCGCGGGAATGCGGCGAATAGCGGACTCGATGCGCATCCGGATTTTCGAAGAGTCGCGAACGGGCTTTTTTGAAAAGTGCTTAGCTGCGCGGGTTTCTGCTCCCCGTTTGCGCGAGGTCCTGATCCCCTTCTTTTTGCTTTCTTTCTTCACAGTGAAATCCATCCGATGTGAATCAGCCACAGCGACCCCGCGGAAACCAGCAGCCACAAGATGATTCCCTGCAGCAGTGGACGATGTCCCACTCTTTTAATTGTCCCTATCGAGATGCCGGTGCCGATCAAGAATAATGTAGCAGTCAATCCAATCTTCGCGACCTTGACCGCGAGCGAGTAGACGTGATCTCCAGCCGGCAGGTACGTGTTGCACAGTGCCGCCAGGCAGAACAGGCCGATGAACCAGGGCCATTGAATCTTCGCCTTGGCGCCGCGCACCATCGCGGTTGCCAGCGAGAGCGGAACAATCCACAGCGCGCGCGCCAGCTTCACCGTGGTGGCAACCGCCAAAGCTATGGTTCCATACTTTGCCGCCGCTCCCACCACTGAGCTGGTGTCATGAATGGCGAGGGCGGCCCAAAGTCCAAACTGCGACTGGGTCAGCTTCAACGCCGTGCCTATGGCGGGGAAAATCAGCAGGGCTATGGAATTCAGCACGAAGACAGTGCCCAGCGCCACCGCCATTTCTTCATCGCTCGCCTGCGTGATGGGACCGACGGCGGCGATCGCGCTGCCGCCACAGATCGCTGTGCCCGTAGAAATGAGAAATGCCGGCACTCGCGCGACGCTAAGAATCGCGCCCAGACCCATGCCGGCCAGCAGCGCGAAACTTATGCCCAGCATGGTATAGAGGAAACCGCTGCGGCCCGCCTGAAGCACCTGGTGCAGGTTCATTCCGAAACCGAGTCCCACGACCGAGGCTTGTAGCAGGAATTTCGAAAACATTTTGCTGGCGCGAGGGTACGGATGGGACAGCGTCAGTCCAAAGACGAGACCCATAGCGAGCGCAACCGGAGGGGAGACGAAGCCGCTGGCGCTGACCAGAAGGCAGATGATGAAGATGATGCGCGAGAGCATTCGTGGAAAGCCGGGCCTGGCTGCGGAGGGCGGGCGCGGCGCTGATGCTCCGGATTACGCGCAGCGATCGACAACCCAACCTGGTCCCGAGCTAAGCCGCCTTGCGGAATGAATCGACCGCTTCCGCCTCTGAGTTGTATACATCAAAAACCGTGAGCAGCTTGGTTACTTGCAGCAGATCGCCCACGCGCTTGGTCAAATTGGCCAGCTTGATGGTGCCGCCGGCATTTTGCGCGGAAGTGCGTAAAGCGACCAACGTACCCAAGCCGCCGGAATCGATGTAATTCACCTCGCCGAGATTGAGCACGATACGATTGTTTTCCGATACGGCTTTTTTGACAGTGTCGCGCAACAGCGAAGATTCTTCACCGAACACGATGCGCCCATCGCAATCTACGATCAGGATTCCATCCGTTGTCCGAGTTGCCAGCTTTAATTGCATTGCATACCTCCCCTGCCGTCAACTACCTTTCCGTGAAACCCGCTAGTGGTTGAAGCACCAGCCTATCGCTTGCACCGCGATTTTAGCAAGGCTTACGTTCAGAACGAGTCCTTCGCAAATGCCATCGGTAAAGCACTGTAGGAGAGCGGAGAATCTACTCTAGGCATGTAAGATTCTGCGCCAGTCGCGGATTTTTTCAGAGCCACGACTCTGTGACAGCAACCAACCGCCCCGGCGGGGCACTCATCCAAATCCATGCTCGCAGGAGTGTGTGCTCCATGAAACATCTTCAGATCGCGTTGATTTCGTTGACTGCGCTCTCGGCCTTGGTTCTGGCCGGATGCCAGGGATTGAAGTCCGGCCCTACGCAAACGGGATCGTCTTCGTTTCAATTGACCGTTACAACCCCGGCTGCCAATCAGGGAACCGTCACTAGCAGTCCCGCAGGAATCAATTGCCCCACTCAATGCACCGCGACCTTTGCGCAAGGCACCCAAGTCACCCTCACTGCAACGGCCGGCAGCGGATTCGTTTTTGCAGGATGGAGCGGTGGTTGCACTGGCACCGGCAAGTGCGTTGTGACCGTCTCTGCGGCCACAACCGTAACCGCGACCTTCGCCGCCGGCGTGGGCCTCACCGTTGCTGAGGCTGGAGGCGGGACCGGAACGGTGACGAGCTCTCCCGCGGGAATCAATTGCCCCACTCAATGCACTGCGCCCTTTGCAAAAGGCACGCAGGTCACCCTTACCGCAACGGCCGGGACCGGATTCTTTTTTGGAGGATGGAGCGGTGGTTGCACTGGCACCAGCACGTGCGTTGTGACCATCTCGGCGGCCACAACCGTAACCGCGACCTTCGCCGGCGGCGTGGCACTCACCGTGGTTGAGGCTGGAGGCGGAACCGGAACGGTGACGAGCAATCCCGCAGGAATCAATTGTTCGACTGCTACGAGTGCGGTTTGCTCGGCGAATTTTGCGACGGGCACGGTGGTATCCCTGAGTGAGACTCCCGCCGGCGGCAGCACTTTCGCTGGTTGGTCAGGAGCGTGTTCGGGCACGGCGGCCTGCAGTGTGACGTTGAGTGCCGCGAGCACCGTTACAGCGACTTTTGGCGGGTCGCTACAGAGTATTAATCACATTATTTTCTTTGCGCAGGAGAATCGGTCGTTCGATCACTACTTCGGCTACATGCGCCAATATTGGGCGAACCAGGGTATTCCGGACCAGGCGTTCGATGGATTGCCGCAGTTCAACCCGCCTGCTAATTCTTCGCTGATTCCTACGGTACCGGGCTGCGATCCTTCGCAGCCTCCGCCAGCCGCTTGTCAAGCAAGTCCAAGTGCGACTCCGGTCCCGTCTTTCCACATGCAATCCATATGCACGGAGGAGATCAGCCCTTTCTGGGATGAAGCTCACGTCGACTGGGACTACGCCGATCTAACCGGAACCACGGCAGCGCTGAACGGTTGGGCACAGGCGGCGGCAAACGATGCCCGGCAGTATTATCTCCAGCCGGTCCACGATGTAAATGGCTACCGGAGCATGGGCTATTTCACCGACGCCGATCTTAACTATTACTATTTCATGGCCAGCAAATTCGCTACGTCAGACCGCTGGTTTGCACCCGTGATGAGCCGTTCCCAGCTCAACCGTATGTTTGATCTCGCGGGTACTTCGGCGGGCCACGTTTATCCTTTGGCGCCGCCAGAAGGCCCCCTCAGCAATACGACCATTCTCGAAGCTCTGCAGAATGCGGGAATTACCTGGAAGGTCTATGTAAATCCGAATTCCATAGATCCCACCACCGGAACCAACTGTTCCACCCTTTCGGGAGCTGCGCAGAACAAGTGCCTTGCGGAAGTTTCGTACATCAACATGTTCACGTATGAAGCGACCATCCAAGCGACACCGGCTCTATACCAGAATTTCGTCCCTACGACCCAGTTCAACAGCGATCTGCAGAACGATAGCACGTTCGCCCAAGTCGTATTCATCGAGCCTGCGTCCGACGCGGGGCTCGATGAGCATCCCACAGACAGCATAACGGGCGGAGTCAATATTCAGCTGGGAGCCGCCTACGCCGAGAGCCTCATCAATGATCTGATGACCAGCGCAAGCTGGAAAGATTCAGCCATGATTTTTACCTACGACGAGCCGGGAGGCTTTTACGACCACGTTGCGCCACAGCCGGTTCCGGTTCCTGACAGCTTTTCTTATCCCATAGATCTTCAGCATTCCTACGATGCGTGTTATGGCATGACCGCGACATCGGGGGTGTGCAGCTTTGCCATGACCGGCTACCGTATCCCGCTGATTGTGATTTCGCCTTTTGCCAAGCAGAACTTCGTTTCCCACACGCTACGAGACTCTACTGCGTGGCTCAATCTGGTTGAAGAGCGCTTCAAGATTCCCGCGCTTACCAATCGCGACGCATATTGGAGCACGACGACTCCTTTGGCCACCATGGATGAATTCTTTGATTTTACGGGTGTGCCGTGGGCTACGCCGCCATCGCCACCGGCTCAGGTCACAAACGGGACCTGCTCGCTCGCCGCACCGAACCCGTAATGGATTCCTCGCGCACTCAGTCGAACCGCGCGATGTACAACTGGGCTGTCTGTCCTCACGTAGGGTGCGCGAGCCCGCTTGAGCTGTTCCCTACATGAACCGCCGCCGCATGGGCTGTATAATCATTTCTTCCGGCTCATGAGCTACACCGTCCTGGCGCGTAAATACCGTCCGCAAAAATTCTCCGAGGTGATCGGACAAGAGCACGTCACGCGCACCCTGCAGAATGCCCTGGAACAGGCACGGACCGCGCACGGCTACATCTTCAGCGGGCATCGCGGCATTGGAAAGACCACCGTGGCGCGCATTCTGGCCGCGGCTTTAAATTGCCGCTCGTCCGACAAGCCGGTGGCGGAGCCTTGCGGCATTTGCGAATCCTGCACCGAGATTCGCGCCGGAAACGCGGTTGACGTAATCGAGATCGACGCGGCCACCAATCGCGGCATTGACGAGATTCGCGAATTGCGCGAGGCGGCGCGCTATCGCCCGGCACGCGATCGCTTCAAGATTTACATTCTCGACGAAGCCCATCAGATCACCGACGCTGCGTTCAATGCTCTGCTGAAGACTTTGGAAGAGCCACCCGATCACATCGTCTTCATGCTGGCGACGACGCAACCGGAGGACATTCCACAGACCATTCGCTCGCGCTGCCAGCATTTCAGTTTTCGCGCGGTCAAGTTTCACGATATTGTCGGGCAATTGCGCGACCTTGTGGGTCGCGAGCAAATCGAGGCGGATGACGATGCTCTCGCTCTGCTCGCCGAAGCTGGCGACGGTTCCATGCGCGATGCGCTGTCCATTCTCGATCAGGCAATTGCATCGTCCGCGGGAAAGGTCACGGCGGATTCGGTTCGTAATCTTGTCGGCGCCGCGCCCGCGCACATTCTCGAGGAAGTGATGCAGGCAGTGGCTCGCGGTACGAGCGACGAGGTGCTGCGGCAGGTCGACCATCTCATCAGCGAGGGGCACAGTCCCACGCATTTCGCGCGGCAACTGGTGAGGTTCCTGCGCAATGCGACGGTCGCCAAAATTGCCGGGAAAGACTCTTCCCTGCTGCAGATATCGAGCGACGAACGCGAGCGCGTTGAGCGCGTTGCGGAACTGTTTGGAGAAGAAGACCTCACACGGCATTTGCAGATCATGCTGCGCACTCATGGCGAATTGGGATACAAGCAGGAGCAGCGCTTCCATTTGGAGCTTGGACTGCTGAAGATGGCGCACGCGCAACGTCTGCTGCCAATCGAGCAACTGCTCAGCGACGTGGCCGGTTCGGCAAATATCGCCGGCGTCACGGGAAATATTCCAAGAACTCCTGGGCGGCCTTCCATTGTTGCTTCGGCCTCCGGCGGCGCAGGCGAAGCACGGCGGCCTGACGCAGTTGCATCAGTTCGGCCGAATCCTGTTTCGCCGTTCGCGGCCGATTCCGCGCGGAAGAGCGGGCCGCGTCAGGAGTCAGCTCCGGATACAGTTACGGACAGTGGTCCGCGCGTGGTTGCGAGTGGAAGCATGCCGGCGCGTGTGATCATGGGCGCTGCCGCGCCCGCCGATCTTGCCGTAAACGATCACGAACTTCACCTTCCTGAACCACCGCCGCTCGTTTCACAGTCGCAGCCGGCGACCGGCGTTTCTGTAGCGCCCAGCGAGAGGCTACAAAGCGCAGTGCTGCAAGCGCTCACTGATGGCAATCAGCGCATTCTGGTCTCGATGCTCGAAGCGGGCGAATGGAGTGTCGACGGAAACGAAGTCGTGATTAAAGTTTCGGAGTCGCAGGCCGTGGTCGACATGTCGTTGAGCGCCGAGGCCAGGCGGCTGGCGATTGCATCGGCCAGCGGAGTGCTGGGGCGGGCGGTCAAACTGAAAATTGTTCCCGGTGCCTCTGTGGCGTCGACATCGGGAAAGCGCAACGGCACGAGCAACGCCAGCAGTGCTGGATCCAGCCCAGGCGGGCGCAGCCGGGCGGAGCAGGATTCAGTCGTCCGGCGGCTGCAAGAAAAATTCGGCGCCGAAATTCGCACGGTGATTGATTACAAGGAGAAGCGCTAGATATGTCGGCGTCCGGCATTCGGCCTACGGAGTTCCGCTCCGAAGGCCGGATGCCGGGAGCCGTAAGCCGAGGTTCTATGGGTGGATTTAATCTGCAAGAGCTGATGTCGAAAGCCAAGTCGCAGTACGAAACCCTGCAGAAAAAGATGCAGGAGACCGTAGTTGAGGCTTCGTCAGGCGGAGGCACGGTCACGGCGAAAATGGATGGGCGCAAGCAACTACTCAGCCTGCGCATTGATCCCGAAGCCGTGAAGTCGGGTGACGTGGAGATGCTTCAGGACTTGGTACTCGCTGCCGTCAACGAGGCCGCGCGAAAAATAGATGGTGCAATGCAATCGACGGTGGGCGGAATGCTCGGAGGCATGGGCATCGGGGGGCTTTAGCTACTACTCAATTCCTATGTCTAAATTTGCGGAGCCGATGTCGCGGCTAATCGATGAGTTGAAGAAGTTGCCGGGCGTGGGCTCGAAAAGCGCGCAGCGGCTGGCGTTTTATATTTTGCGCGCGAGCGATGAAGATGCTGAGGCGCTGGCCGCTGCCGTACGCGACGTTAAGGCCAGCCTTCGCCTGTGCTCGGTTTGCAACAACATCACAGACGTCGACCCTTGTGTCTATTGCACCAGCGCGACCCGCAACCAGCGGATGGTGTGCGTGGTCGAAGAGCCTACCAATATTGCAGCCATCGAAAAGACCAAGCACTTCAATGGTGTCTTTCATGTGCTGCACGGCGCCATTTCGCCGCTGCACGGCATCGGGCCTGAGCAGTTGCGCATTGCGAATCTTATTGCGCGCGTCGATGCGGCCAATGTGGATGAAGTGATTATCGCCACCAACCCTACGGTCGAGGGCGAAGCTACGGCCACTTATCTCTCACAGCAACTCAAACGCGTGGGCGTGAAAGTCACGCGCATTGCTATGGGCATTCCGGTCGGCAGCGACATTGAATATACCGACGAAATCACCATGCTCAAGGCGATGGAAGGGCGACGGGAGTTGTGAGAGGAGCTTCTAGCTTCTAGCTCCTCGCTGCTAGCTCTCCGAGGATCACTCACTCACTCACTCACTCAACTTCCAGAACAAGCGTGCACTGATCCACTCCCTGCAACAACCTCAACGCGTCACATCTGGTTCAAGAAATACATTCAGTTCTTCTTCGACGGAAGCGAGGCCTTCGGGAAGTGCACCGCGGTTATATTCAGCCATGCGATTCTTCCATTTTAGAAAGTCCGTGATGCTCTGCGGTTCCACGCGCACTTCGACGCGGCGCAAGCTGGCAAGCAGCAGGTTCATTTCGTAGCGGAAGCCGGTGGCACTGCGAAGATTTTTGGCGGAGGCATGCGTGGTCTCAATTTTGCCGGCGCGGTGTTCGAGCAAACCCCAGCCTGCCGGTAGTTCTTCGCGGCTTACCAGTCCGGCGGGGACGAGGTAGAAGCGCTCGCAGCCGACTCCGTGCTCGGGCTTGAGGCGGAAGGGCTTCGCACGGTCAGCGATAAAATCAGAACGCGTGACTTTGCATTCGACCAGAACCGAGTGGCAGGCGCGCTTCCAGCCGATGGCGTCCGGCATCTCGCCGCTTATGCAGGCCTGTTCGGAAAGCACTACCCCGCAGCGGTAGCGACGGAGCCAGTGGACAGCTTTTTCGACTAATTGCGCGTGGGTCATAATCCGGCTCTCGAAGCTCTCCCCAGATTCCAAGCCAGAAGAGCATAGAGACGCAAGAATACTTGTATCTGGAGAAAACGGCGGGCGAAAGTAACGGACTGGCTTCCCGCCGGAAATGGTTCGCCTCGCTGGCCTGGGCCCTCTGAAGCGAATATGACCAACATAGTCATGTATGCTACAATGAGTTATGCGTACCGTGAACATTAGCGATCTGAAGGCGCGACTCAGCGCTCACATCCAACTGGTGCGGGATGGGGAAGAGGTACTGGTATGCGACCGAAACAAACCGGTGGCGCGTATCGTTCCCTGTCTATTGGAGGACTTACCCGAACGTGAGAGGCAATTGATCGCCCGTGGTGTCCTCGCGCCACCGTTAAAGAAACGAAGTTCACCGGTTTCGTGGCCGGAACCGCCAGGGAATATTCCCGACGAAGTCATCGAACGAATATGGCGCGAAGAACGGGAAAACCGGTAGGACGGCATTTAGCTTTTTGGGACGCCAGCGCTCTGGTTCCTCTTTGCGTTCATCAAAGCATCAGTCCCCGCGTGGTCTCACTCTACAAAAGTTACGAAGCGGTCGTTTGGTGGGCGACTCCGGTTGAGATTGCAAGCGCGTTGGCGCGTTTGGCCCGAGTGAAGCAACTGGACGTGAAGGATTGGGCGAGGTCTCGCCGGCTAGCGGAGGATCTGGCTGAAGTGTGGTCTGTCATCCAACCCTCGGATGCTTTGCGAGCGAAGGCTCACCAACTTGTCGATCGGCATGATTTGCGGGCCGCGGACGCGCTCCAGCTCGCGGCAGCGCTGGAGTGGTGCGAAGGCGTTCCACAGGGTAGGGTCTTTCTAGCCGCTGACGAGAAGTTGCGGGAGGCTGCTGTGCTCAGCGGATTTGACGCGAAACAGATCCAGCCTGCTGAGTCATTGGCCTAACTACTACGGGCCTGCGAAGCACCGTCTCCAGCAGATGACGTTCGGCGGCAATCGTTCGGGCGGCGGATCCCAACGCAGTGTAACCCTCCGCAGCGATAATTAAAGGTTGGTCTCGGTCGAGAAACGAGCGCTTGTGCGGAAATCCTGGCGTGCGCTTCTCGCGATTTCTTTCTGCATTAACTCGAACATTTTCAATTTGAATGCGGCGGATGTGGCCGTTGTGTGCGGCATCTAGCGCGTTCGCCAGGCGGAGGATGGCGGCTAACTGAATCGTTGCTTTCTGCTCGTCGGGGAAAAGATCGCGCAAGAGCTTATGCCTTCTTGTGGGCAAGGCCCCGCGGTGGAAGCGAGCGACGATGGCGGCGCGGCGAAAGTCTGCGGGCTTCCAGCCCAGCGGGTTGCCATGGGATTGGATCAAGTTGAAAGAGGTTTTGTGATGATTTTTACCGCCTTTGGACTTGCCGACATCGTGCAGAATAGCTGCAGCGAGCAGGCTGAAGCGGGCTGCGACGGCATCGACCGCAGGCTCCCATCCCCAGGTGAGAAGTCCCTGGTAGAGCTGCAGGGCGAGGCTGGCGACGCGCTCGGAGTGAGCAAAATCGGGATCAAGGTTGTTCGCCCAAAGCTTCATGCGGCGGGTGGCCAGCTCTTGAATTTGTTTGCCCTCAGGGAGCGCCGCACGCCACATCTGCCAGAGAGAATCTTCGCCGATCATTTTCGCGCGATACCGGTCGATACGCTTGGAGCGCTGCGAGACAATTCGCTGGCGCCAGAGCTGTCGCGAACGTTCGTCCGGAAAAATGCGGCACGAGACAGCGGTTGTCCAGAGCACGTCGAGGTCATGGACCTCCCCCAGCAGGTCCTGCATTTGCTTGAGGTCGTCGCTCCAACTCTTGTGTTCCACGGGAAGAAAATTCTCGACGCTATAGCGGAACCGCTTGATGCCGATGCGAAGGCTATGGAATGCGGTTTGCGAGCGGTTGCGGAGGGCGCGATTGTGCAACTGGCGAGCCTCGGTCCAGCGCTCCAGGGCGAGGTGCTTGAAGAGCGCGCTGCCAGGGCGGATGCGGGCCGCCCGCGCGGGAAGAGAGTTGCACCAGCGGCGCCACTGCTTGCGGTCGAATTCTTCGAGAGCGGCATGAGCTTCACGCTCTTGTTCTTGCTCGCGGCCTTTGAGGATTTTGAGTAGGGTTTGGGCAGCCAGATCTGCGGAACTGGATAGCGAGTCAGCTGACTCTGCAACGGAATCACTATTCTGACCGGCAGCAGGCAGCACGGGCGAGGGCTCAAACTCCATTCGGAATTTCTCCAGCTTCTCCACCCACTCTTCCATCACGTGAATGTCGCGAAGGTCGCCCAGTCGCTGGAACAGGCGTCTGCCGGCCTTCTTCATGGCCTTCCAGTTGGGGTCGGGATCGAGCGCCATCAGGCCATCCGCAAGGGAGCGACAGCGCCGTAGGGAAACGCGCAGATCGTGAACGTGATCGGGACTGAAATCGGCGGAAACATTGTCGCACTGCTCCAGAACCTGCAACATCCAGTAGCGGAGGCCGGTGGTTTTCTTGGGGCGACTTGAGAGAGCAGGTGAGGCAGCCATTAGTGTTCTGCAAATGATTGCTTTTCAGGATTCTTCCCCGGTAATCCGTGGACAGAAGGTTGACGATACGCGCACTAGCCTGTCAATTCAACCGTTCCCGGTGACTATTGATTCTTAGCGACCGCACACAGAGGCCGGTTATTACGCGCAAGAACCAGTCAAAGGCACGTTCTTCCCTTCGAGTGCCGGAACACTGTAGCGGCACCGCGAAGTAGCTTCAGGGAGACGCGCCATGGAAGCTTCTGAAGGACACAGTAAGTCATCACGGTTGTGGCTGTTTCTCCTCCCCACGATTTTAGTAATCACCGCAGTAGTTACGGTACCAAAGTTTCAGGCCGCCGGCGGCAAACCGGTCGCCATTGCAACCTACACGCACGGCATTCTTGATCTGACCCTTCCTTACCACGCAGCCCACGCCGGGGCGGGACGGCTCACTGTCGAAATTCTGGATCCCGAAGACAATGTTCTCGGTCGCGTGGAGCGCTCGGTCGACATCACCGAGGGCAATGGCAGCTGGCTTGAAAAGATCAAGCTGGCGAAGCCAATCGCCAATGACGAACTGGTGTGGCATCGCGTGCACTATCGCTTCGAATATAGCGATGACAAGGGAACCAGCATCGAGAGCACGGAGTCGATCTCCCAGATTTTACGCACTCCGGTGATTCACATTCTTGGCCAGCAATCTTATCTGGCGGGCGGAGAAGCGGCGGTGCGACTGATCGTTACCGATTCTCAGAATGAGGCCATTTCAGGCCGTGGAATGGTGCGAATTGAATTGCTGGTTCCTGATCATAAAAATCAACTGCTCTACACAGGACGTCTGAATCGGCGCGGAACCACGGAAGCGCAGTTCCGCTTCCCTTCCGCCATGGTGGGCAGCTATCAATTGCGCTACTTGGTGGATACGCCAATTGGCTCAACGGAATTCACCCAAGGGGTGCGGCTGGAAGACAAGATCTCTATTCTGCTCACTACCGAAAAGCCTCTTTACCAACCGGGCCAGACTATTCACGTGCGCGCCCTGGCGCTGGATCGCGCCAATCATAACGCCGCGGCAAATCGCAAGCTGACCTTCGAAGTGGAAGACTCGCGAGGAAACAAAGTATTCAAGAAGCTGACCGAGACCGACAAATTCGGGATTGCCTCGGCCGAGTTCGGATTAGCCGATGAAGTGAATCTTGGCACATACCATCTGCGCGCCTTGATGGGAGAAGCCGATGCGCCCACGAATACGGCGGAAGTCGCGCTGAACGTGGAACGCTATGTGTTGCCCAAATTCAAAGTTGCGATTGATTTCGCGGGCAAGGACAAGCGTACGAAGCGCGGTTACCAGCCTGGCGACCACGTAATTGGAATGGTCCATGCGAACTATTTCTTTGGCAAGCCGGTCGATGATGGCGAGATCACGGTCAAAGCCTCCAGCATGGACGTCTCGATCATTGAAGTCGGTTCGGCGAAAGGCAAAACGGACCATGACGGAACTTATCGCTTCGATTTGAAACTGCCGACCTACTTTGCCGGACGCCCGCTGAGCCAGGGCGCAGCTCGGGTGCTGATTGAAGCTACGGTGAAAGATTCTGCAGCTCACGCGGAAACTCGCGGCGAGCCCATTACCGTCAGCGAATCGCCATTGCTCATCACGGCTATCCCTGAGGGAGGCACGCTCGTCCCGAATCTGGAGAACGAGATATTCATTCTGACCTCTTATCCCGACGGAACTCCTGCCAGCGCCAGCGTTAAGGTTCACGTGGAAGGAAGCGAAGATCAAGACGTGACCTCCGATGCCGGTGGAGTATCCATCGTGCGGATAAAGGCGGCCGCCGGAACCGAATCATTGCAAATTGAAGCCGACGACCAGCAAGGAAATCACGCATCGAGCACAGTCCCGCTGCAGGCGCGTCAGGGCGAGGACCAGATCCTCTTACGCACCGAGCACGCCGTCTACCGCTCCGGAGAGCGCATTCAACTGAAGGTGTTCTCCACCCGGCAGCAAGGGACCGCTTATATAGATATCGTCAAGGAAGGACAGACGGTGCTCACGCGCGATCTCGATTTTCAAAATGGCCAGGCGGAACTGGCGCTGACCGCGACTCCGGATTTGGCCGGGACCGTAGACTTCAACGCTTACCTGTTCGGGCGCAACGCCGTGCCAGTCGGCGATCATCGGCTGGTCTTTGTGCAGCCCGCGGATGAATTGAAGATCGATGCGGTTGCCGATGCTCCGGTCTACAAACCCGGCGGCGAAGCTCGGGTCCGTTTCCGCGTGACCAACTCGCGTGGCGAAGGCGTAAGCGCTGCCTTGGGCCTGCAGGTTGTCGATGAGGCTGTGTTCGCTCTGGCCGAGAAGCAGCCGGGGTTTGCCAAAGTATTTTTCTATCTCGAGCAGGAAGTGATGAAACCGCGCTATGAGATCCACTCGATTGGAATGCCGGAGATTGTCGAGCCCGTGGAAGATACGAAGGTTGAGCAACGTGATCGCTCGGCTCGCGCCTTGTTCTCCGCCACCGAAGTGGTGAATGCAAATAAGTTTGAGACGCAATTCGGCCAGACCATACCGATGACGAAGTATCAAGAGTATGCCGACCGCTATCAGAAGCAATTTATCGCGCAGGCGCGGCGACTCGCGGAAAGCCTCAGCCGCTCCTATACCAAGGACTTCGAACGCGGTGATTTGACCAGGGTCTTTGCCAGGATGAAAAAAGCCGGCGGGCCAGATTTGGTAGACGCCTGGGGCACTGAGCTTCGCATTGAACATCTCCCGTGGGGGCCTCGCCACAGTACGCAGTATGTGGTGCGCAGCGCCGGGCCCGACCAGCGATTCGGCACTGCGGATGATCTGACGACATATATGGAAGTCCGCACCGGGAACATCGTGGGTGGCCCGGCCTCGGGAACGATTGAACTCAATATCGAGCTTGATCGCGGACCGTTCAATGGCCGCGCAGAGATTGTTGGAACCGTTGCGGACCCGTCAGGCGCGGTGGTGGCGGGAGCTGGCGTGCGCGTGCGCGATGTTTCCACGGGAAAGACACGCCTCGCCACAACCGATGCCAGCGGGCAATTCAGCGTGTCGGGTGTGCCCCCAGGGCGCTACGAAGTTCAAGCCTCTTGTTCCGGCTTTCAAACCGCCTTGCGAGAAGTGGAGGTTCGTACCCGCGACCGCGCAGTTCTCTCGGTGACCCTTGCTGTGGGAGCATCCTCTACGGTGGTTGAGGTTACCGGGGCGAGTGTAGTCATTCAGACCGAAATGGCGGCTGTTCAAGCCCCTGTCGCGGGGGTGCCTGGCGGCATTGCCGGGGGCATCATGAAGGCCCGGAACTTCATGGATGGTGCAGAGGCCACCAAAGGTCTAGGACAGATTGGCGCAGCCAACAGTGCAATTCTGGCGAAGGACGAGAAGAAAGAGTCCGGTTCCTCGGCCGCACATGTGCGCTCTTATTTCCCCGAGGCGCTCTACATCAATCCGGAAATAATTACGGATAAAGACGGAGCGGCCAGCATCACCATCCCGCTGGCGGATTCGATCACCACCTGGCGCATGGCCATGCTCGCGTCCACGGTGCACGGCGCGCTGGGCAGCGCAACCTCGAGTCTGAAAGTCTTTCAGGATTTCTTCGTTGACCTTGATCTGCCGGTGACGCTCACTCAAGGCGACCGCGTCTCGATCCCCGTCGCAGTCTACAACTACTCCGGCGGTCGCGGGGACGTCAGCTTGAAGCTGCAGCCGGACGCATGGTTTTCTCTGGTCGACGATGTTGCGGAGAAATCGGTCGCAGTCGATTCCTCTCAAGTAGGCGGATCGCAGTTCACGCTGGAAGCCACGCGCATCGGCAAGTTCAAGCTGACACTTTCGGCGCGGATGAATGGCGGGGCCAACCGCGCGGATATCGTCGTGCGAGAAATCGAAGTCATTCCCAACGGCCGCGAGCAGAATATGGTCTTTAACGGGCGGCTGGAAACTTCCGTCCGGCACGAATTGAATTTCCCTCCAACTTCCGTTGCTGATGCCAGCAAGATTTTTGTTCGGCTGTATCCGGGCCCGCTGAGCCAGGTTATTGAAGGCATGGACAGCATTCTGCGGATGCCGGGTGGCTGCTTTGAGCAGACTTCTTCCAGTACTTATCCCAACGTGCTGGCGCTCGATTACATGAAGCGCACGAAGAAGCTCACGCCCGAGGTCCACGCCAAAGCGGAGGGATACATTGCCAATGGTTATCAGCGGTTACTCACGTTTGAAGTTCCGGGGGGCGGCTTCTCGTGGTTTGGGCAAGCGCCCGCCAACAAGATTCTGACGGCATACGGCCTGATGGAATTCAGTGACATGTCGAAGGTCTATGAAGTGGACCCGAAGCTGATCGCGCGAACTCAGCAGTGGCTTGCCAGCCAGCAGCAGGCGGATGGAAGCTGGAAGCCCGACACATCATTCATCAATGAAGGGGCAACCAACCGCTACAACTCTGACGTGCTTCGCATCACGGCCTATATCGCGTGGGCGCTTGAGAACACAGGCTATCGCGGAGAAGCAGTTCAGCAAGCGCAGGGGTATATCAAGAGCCACATGAGCGCGAAAGCGGACGCTTACACATTGGCTGTGGCCGCCAACTTCGCGGCAGATTTTGAGGCCGCCGATCACGGGAAAGATCGTGACTTTAATCGGCACGCGATGCAACTCTTGCTCGACGCGCGTACCGAGAAGGATGAGCAAGCCTGGTGGAGTGCCGACGAAACCGGCGTCTACGCCACGGGGGCAAGCGCCAGCGTGGAGACTACGGGTCTTGCGGTGCAGGCACTGCTGAAGTGGGGACAAGCGTCAGGCACAGCCCGCAAGGCCATGAATTACATTGCTTCCAAAAAAGATGCAGCCGGAACCTGGGGCACAACGCAGGCGACCATTATGGCTCTGCGGGCGCTGCTGCTCGCCACCGAAAAAGGAGCAGCCGACGTTCACGGCACGCTCGAAGTTCTGCTCAACGGGAGAGCCGTCGAGAAACTCACGCTGACCCCGGAGAATAACGACCTGTTGCATCAGTTTGTCTTCAAAGGAGTCGAGTCGAAGGGAACGGGCTCTGGAGGATCGAACACGGTCGAGATTCGCTTCGAAGGCAAAGGTGGCCTGGCTTACCAGGTAGTGGGGCGCTACTTCCTGCCCTGGGACGAGAAACCGGCGCATGAACCGCTGTCGATCAACGTGGCCTATGATCGTACCCATCTGGAACAGGATGACATTGCCACGGCAATCGCGACTGTAACCAGCGGCTTGCCGAAGACCGCGAACATGGTGATGGTCGACTTGGGCATTCCTCCAGGATTCGATTTACTCAGCGAAGACTTGCAGACGTATGTCGAGAAGACTGCCGGCCAAAAGACCGCCCGGCTGGAGAAATTCAGCCTCACGGCGACGCAGGCCATCCTTTACTTCAATTCGATCGGAGCAGGCGAAATCGTCGCGCTGCATTTTCGCTTGCGGGCCAAGTATCCCATCCGCGCGCGAACATTCCAATCGCGGGTCTACGAATACTACGATCCTGACGTCAGCTCAGTGGCGCGGCCGGTGCAACTGGAAGTACGACAGCGTTAACTACGCTGGATGCGTTGCGGCGGACTAATACGCCGAGCCACGCGCACCATTTGTCGGCTGTGGAAGCACATCGTAGAGCGGTTGAACCGGCTTCACCGCGGGATTTTCGTCAGCTACCGATATTGCCAGGATGCGAATTTTGTCGTTCTCCGGCAGGGTGATTGTCGTCGCACCGGTGGGAATGCCGATGGGATACGCAAACAAGTAGGAATAGCGGTATGACACATTCTCACCCGCTGCGTTGTGATGATGCGTGCAGTACCACGCCAGGTCGGCACGTTTTATGTAGCCCGGCTTGATCCCGGTCATCTCGCCGTAATCATCGTGCGAAGTATCTTTCGAGCTCCAGGTTCGATCATCCCACTGTCCGACGAATCCGCCCCAGTTTTGAATGTTGAGATCGACACTGGTGCCGCCGATTTTGAAAGTCGCTTTCTGATCGGCATCGGCGGAGGCTGCGAGTATGTAGAGGCGGTTGTGGTGGCCGGCGGGAAGATCGATCGTCTGTCCTTTTGGTACAAGCGCGTTGGGAGCACCGGTTTTCGCTGACGCGAGTTGGAACTGCACATCGTTGAAAGTAATCTGGGAGGGCAGCATTTCCGCGGGGAGCGAATTGCCCCGGCCATCAAATCCGGTTTGCGAGCTCGTACCGTCGTTCGTGGCGGTCGCGAGGTTGTAGCGTAGAGCGAGCGGCACAGAGCGCACGGCAGCGACTTCGGCTGGCGGCGGCCCCAGGCGGATGGCGAACGTGCGCGGCTGGTACGCGGTGAATGAAGTAACCAGAGCACCGTGGTCGTTTACGGCTGTGCCGACCGGCTGCTCCTGGCCATTGACTTCGCGCGCTGTGGTGATTGGCATGGCAAGGTTGATTCGAACCTGCGCTTGCGGCCTGCCATCGAGTTCAACCAGGCGCACGATAATCTCGTCACTCTGTTCGGCTTTTTTCAGCGCAAGGACTCGAATGCGCGGGCTGTTGACGCTCAGCAACGAGAGCTCTCGCCCCAGCGTGCCAGCATGCCTGGATGTTTCAAAAGCGATAAGCGGATCGTTGAGGCGCTGCGCTTGCCAGTCGGTCTGGGATTGGCGCCAGCCCGAGACGTGCCCAGCGATTCCATAAATGAATTCGTGGTGGCCGATATCCTGCGTCGCCTGGTCAGGATAACCGCCGCGCGTGCCGGGGGTGCGAATCAGCGTGAGTCGAATCGTATGATCGTTTGGCTTGTCCGATCCGTTCTTGCAATCGGTAAAGATGGTGGCGCCAAAATCGCCGGTCATATCGGTGAGATCGATCCATTGATGCGAAGGCACCTCGAACTTCTTGGGCTCAGCGGTGGGACGCTCGATCGTGCCAATATCCCAGTTATAGGTAGCCATCTCATTCGAAGCGGCGAGGGGGAAAGTCGCTTTCAGATTCGACTCTTTAGTATTCCAGTCAATCGCATTCGCGAATTCCACCCGCTTCCCCGCATCGCCGGCCGAGAGGCTGATGATCTGTACAAACTTCGAACCAGCGGCTTCGCGCGAGACTTCAACGGCCACGCGCGCGGGACCATTTTCTACAATTCGAACTTTTGCCGGACCAGCCACATATGTTTTCGGCGCGGCCTGCTCTTGATCCCAATCCATGTTCCACGCCGGCCAATGCTCGGGATTATCGTAGGAGATGCCGAGACGCGCGGGAGCGGAAAGCAGTTCCCTTCCCAGCGATTTGTCAAAAATGCTGGAGACATCGCCATCGGAGTTTAGTTTCACCCGGTAGTATTCATTCTCCAGAGACGCTTCCGATACGTGCAGCGTAGCCGCAGAATTTGCCCTCTCCGCGCCAGGCTGCACATCATAAACCGCGTAGCCAACGGACGGCGCCTTGGCCAGGAAAATCACTTTGCCATTTGAAATTTGTGACGGAACATCCTTACCGTCTGGGCCGGTTACATGCACAGCGTTGAGCGTACTGTTGGGAAAAGTTACGGTGGCTTCCACCACGTCCTCACGCTCGGTGTTCAGCGGATTCAGCACAACGATCGGCGTGCCGCTGGTCTCGGTATTCAATGCCGCGGCCACGGCTTCCGTAGCATTCGTGAGCACTCCGGCGAACTGATTCATCGCGATGACGTCATCGTTCCAGGCGAACTCGTATGACTTCGGCGTAGCAGTCCCGGCGGCGAGGTCGTGGAATTGGCCGCCCATCACCAGCGTCCACGCATCGTTCAGACGCTGCAACGGATACGGACGCGCGCCCAGCCACTCAGCGGCTATCGAAGCCTTCTCCGCAGCGTCGCCTAGCAGTTCTTCTTTTCGCAGCCAGCGCTTCTGGTAGGCCTGCGATGTCAGCGATCCGGCGGAGTGATTGGTTAACTCCATTTCCCCGGTGTAGCGTGGAAGTCCGGCGGCTTCGGCGGGAGTGATATCGAGGAACATCTGCTCAGCATTTGCCGAGATCACATGCACCGGACCATCGCCGACTTTCACCGCGGGCCCCTCCGGATTTACCTGGTGCTCAAAGAAGTGTGGGATGTCTTGCGGCAAACTGGTCGATGATTGGGTGACGATCGCTTCGAGGCGCCTCACGTAATCTTCGTTCGGAGCCCCGCCGATATCGCCCGTACCGTAATAGTGATAGTCCGTGAATACTCCGCTGATTTTTCCGTTGCGCTGAACCCGGGCGGCCCAGTCACCCTGATATCGGTTGAGTTGCCGATCCTGTTCGAGGTTCGCGAAGGCTTTGCGTTGGCTCCGCAATTCGGCGAATTCCTGAATCTGATGAGGGTCCGGCGTCTGCCCGCTTTTGTCGGCCTGCTCCAATTTCTGTTGCAGCGGCTGAAGTTTTCTTTGCAAGTCTTCCAGAGTGGCATTCGGCGGCGCCGCAGGCAACGGCTTGCTGAGATCAGTATCGATGCCGCCGTCGTAGGCTCCCGGATTCAAGCCTGCCAGCACGCTCTCCCCGTCCGGACCCACCCATATGCCCACGTTAAACGGAGTACCTTCGGGTGTTTTCTCCACGGATTCCGGGCCTCCGGCGTTAGCCGAAGATCCCCAGACAAGCTTCTGTGTAGAGAATCCTTTTACACCGGCGTGCGCAAGAATGGTCGGCAGCGAGGAGGGAAATCCGAAGCAATCCGGAAGCATGTATTCCGCGCTGGCCTTACCGAACTCTTTCCGGAACCAGTTATTCCCATACAGAACTTGCCGAATGATAGTCTCGGCACTGGGAGTGTTTACATCTCCTTCTTCCATGGACGATCCCGCCGGGAACCATCGCCCTTCGTCCACAAACTGCTTCAGCTTCGCGAAGTCACCGGGAAAATATTCCTTCATGAGGCGGTAGCGATTGGCGCCACTGAAATTGAAAATGTAATGAGGATACTTATCGAGAAGCCGGAAATTATCTTCCATCGTCTTCCGGAGATATTCGTCGATCACCTGCGGATACTCCCACCGCCATTCCGTATCCAGGTGGGCGTAGCCGACCACGTAGAGGGTTGGTTGCTTGGCCAAATCAGGTTTCTCGGTACTTTGCCCGCCGCTAGTGACGGGCAATATAAGAGATGTAATTAAAATTGCGAACACACTCGTGCAGAATCGTCGCATCGTGACTCTCCCAAGACTCGGCTGCATGCAACCGCTTGTTTGCTGTCCCCGGTATTGTCTGACGTTCCGGCGCGATCCGCAATCTGCGTTTCCTGATAATCTCAATTCAGCTACCAGGAGAGTCTAAGTCGTTGCCGCCAATTATTAATGCACAAGGAATTTCGAAAGCTTTTGGGGCGAATCCGCTCTTTCAGAATGTTTCCTTCACAGTTTCAGAGGGCGATCGTATTGGGCTGATCGGTCCGAACGGATCCGGAAAATCGACGTTGCTGCGAATTCTGGCAGGCGATGAACGCCCAGATAGCGGCGAAATCGCCGTCCGAAAACGAATTCGCCTCAGCTATGTGGAGCAGGACTCGACGTTTAAGCCTGGTGCGACGGTCCGATCGATTGCGCAGAGCGCGATGGAACTTGCGACGGTGCCGGAGTCGGAGCGCGGCACTCGCTTCGCCGAAACGCTGGGCCGGGCGGGCTTCGAAGACCTTGACGCAAAAGCGTCCGCGCTCTCTGGTGGCTGGCAAAAGCGGCTTGCAATCGTTGAGGCGCTGGTTCAGAGTCCCGCGATCCTGCTGCTCGATGAGCCTACCAATCATCTCGACTTGGCGGGAATCGAGTGGCTGGAAGATTTGCTGGCCGCGGCATCGTTTGCCTGCGTGGTGGTGAGCCATGACCGTTATTTTCTGGAGAACGTTGCCACCGAAATGGCCGAACTGAACCGGACTTATCCGGATGGGCTGCTGCGGGTTTCCGGAGGCTACAGCCGGTTCCTTGAGAAGAAGGAAGAATTTCTGCACGCGCAGGGCAAACGCCAGGAGGCGCTGGAAAACCTGGTTCATCGGGAGATCGAGTGGCTGCGTCGCGGAGCTAAAGCGCGTACCAGAAAGTCGAAGGCGCGCATCGACAAAGCGGGCGAGTTGATGGGCGAGCTCGCCGACTTGAATTCTCGCAGGCGGAGCGGAAGCGCCCAAATTGATTTTTCCGCTACCGATCGAAAGACCAAGCGGCTGATCGAACTGGAAGAAGTTTCTTGCCAAATAGGAGGCCGCACGCTCTTTGCGGATCTCAATTTCGTAATTACAGCCGGAATGAGAGTGGGGCTGGTGGGGCCGAACGGTAGCGGAAAAACCAGCCTGCTTCGACTGGTCCGTGGAGAATCTTCAGCGAGCAGTGGAGAGATTCACCGGGCCGACTGGCTGCGCATTGTCTATTTTGACCAGACCCGCGAACTGGATCCCGACCTGACTCTGCGGCGCGCGCTCGCTCCGGAAGGCGATTCGGTGGTTTACCAGGATCGCATGATTCATGTGGCCGCGTGGGCGGCAAAGTTCTTGTTTGCGGGCGAGCAGCTTAATCAGCCGGTAGGAAAACTTTCTGGCGGCGAGAGGGCGCGAGTCTTGATCGCTCAACTCATGCTGCAACCCGCAGACGTTTTGTTACTGGATGAACCCACCAACGATCTCGATATTCCCACGCTCGACATTCTGGAGGAAAGCCTGCTTGAGTTTCGCGGATCCCTCGTTCTGGTCACCCATGACCGCTACATGCTGGACCGCGTTTCCACCGTGGTTCTCGGGCTTGATGGGCAAGGCAACGCAGGACTCTTCGCCGATTACTCGCAGTGGGAAACGTGGCTGGAAGAACGCAAAGCGGCCGCGAGGAACGATGCGCGTTCCGAGGGGCGCGGGGCAGTTGCTGTAGAGTCCTCTCGTCAACTCCCCGGCAAGAAGAAACTATCCTACCTGGAAGCGCGCGAATACGAAGCGATTGAACATCGTGTGGCAGAGGCTGAGCAGACGTTGCAGGCCAAGCGCGAACAGCTTGAAGAACCGGGAATTGCCAGCGATGGTCCGCGCCTTATGACTGCTCACGCGGAGATGGAAGCGGCCCAAGCGAAGGTGGATACGCTCTATGCGCGCTGGGCCGAGTTGGAGAAAAAGAAAAACTGAATTTCCGTTGCGTTCCGCTCAGGATGCCAGACAGAAAGCGATGATCGTATTTCCGCGAGTTCCGGTACTATCTTCCACTTTCTTCAGCAAAACCGATTCGTAGTCTTCAGGGTCAGGTTTCATTTCGCAGGCTGCAATTTCCTGGTCTGACGCGCCTTGATAGCAAAGTTCGCAAACCCCTAAGCCATCTTCAGAGCGCACCGGCGGTCCAAATACGCGGCAGGTCATGGGCCGCGATTCGTAGATTTCACAGTTCCCGGTTTCAGGATCGAGCGCCGGACAAGGCTCATCATTCGCGAATTCAGAAAAACGCCCAGCCGCGTCTTCATCTTCTTTCAAAATGCCGCTGATGGGGTCGCCAGGAAAATCTGGTGCGAGTCGAGTCCTCGCATCTCGGGCGCGGTTGCGAACCGCAGCGGCCCGTGCCGGCGCATGCCTCTCAAGTTCGGCGAGCCCTCGCCGCAAGCGCTCGGCATCGAGCTGATTGATGGGGAACACCCCAATGCAGCACTGCGTACATCCTCGACGGCAGACCAGCCACTCGCCGCTGCGGCGCGCCGCGTCGGCCAAGGCGGAATCCACGATCTGTATAAGCGCCCGATCTTTTGCGGCAGGAAACCGATTCGGCATACTGATTTCCAATCATATAACCCCGGCGTGTTTTGCTACCCGTTTCTTTCACCGGATGTTCAACCTCAACCTCCTTCCGTATATTGGAAACAGTCCTAATCCTGAGTTAATGTATTGCCGGAACCGCACGAGAGAATGAAGGAAATCTCAGAAGAATACTTTATCGGGGTGGATATTGGCGGCACGAAGGTGGCCGCGGGTCTGGTGGACTCAGCCGGCGAGATCACCCACCAGATGCGAATACCGATGGTAGCAACGGATGCGATTGCCGGGCTAGCCGCGGTGACCTCTGCGATTGACTCGGTCCACGCCGCGGCCAGTCTCAACCCTGAATTACACCGCTTAATCGCTGCGATTGGAATCTGCGCGCCCGGTCCGCTCAATCCGCAGACGGGTGTCGTAATCAATCCTCCGAATCTCCCCGGCTGGCGCAACTTTCCCCTGGCCGCGGAAATATCAAAAGCTTATAGCCTCCCGGTTCGAGTCGACAATGATGGCAATGCAGCCGCCCTGGCAGAGGCTTTGTGGGGCGCAGGCCGCGGCTATCGAAATATCTTTTATGCGACGATTGGCACTGGCATCGGCACCGGCATTGTGTTCGACGGCCGCATCTACCACGGCCGAACCGGAGCCGCCGGGGAGGGAGGTCACATGACCATCGACTACCGCGGACCGCGCTGTGGATGCGGCAAACGGGGCTGCATCGAAGCGCTCGCCTCCGGTCCCGCGATCGCTCGACGAGCCTCCGAACAAATCGCTGCGGGCCGGCCCTCCAGCATCCTGGAGCGTACCGAAGGCCATCTCGGCCGCATCACCAGCGAAATGGTGGCTCAATCTTATCTTGCCGGTGATGCGCTGGCGAAAGAGGTCTTGGGTGAAACCGCCATGTTTCTTGCCGTGTGGCTGGGCAACATCGTTGACTTACTCGAGCCTGACGTGATGATTCTTGGCGGTGGTGCCTCGTCGATGCTGCATCCGTTCTTTCCCGAGATACGCAGTCAGTTGCCCAATTGGTCTGTGAATTCTCAATGTCAGGAAATTCCGCTGCTCGCGGCCCAATATGGCGCCGATGCCGGCATCGCGGGGGGCGCCGCGTTATGCCGGGGACTCACCGCACGGACCATGAAGCACTGATCATCTGGCCTTAACGTTTGCGAGATTTCCTTTAAGGACGCAGCCGGCCTTGACCGATGGGACGGGCAGATGTCAAACTGTTGATGGGCAAAGAGAACGGTGGTTGTGTTTGACGGTTGGCGGCGGTTTCTCATGCACCCGTCCTTGCTTTCATTCTGAACAGTTTAGGATTTCTCGATTCCATGATCATCCTTGTCACTATCATCCACGTGATCGTTTGTTTTTTCTTGATAATCGTTGTTCTATTGCAAAGCGGTAAGGCCGGCGACATTTCTGCTGCCTTCGGTGGCCAGGGCAGTCAGGCAGCATTTGGCCCGCGTGGCGCAGCCACGGCGCTCTCGAAAGCGACCACGCTTTCGGCAGTTCTGTTCATGCTGACCTCGGTGACCCTCTCCATCTACGCCATCAAGCATGGAGGACCAAGCTCCGTACTGCAGGGAGTGAAATCGGCGCCAGTAAAGACACAGCCGGCGGCGCCTGCGCCGGCACCTGCAACTCCTCCGGCGAAAAAGTAAATTCGCGAATTCGGCGGCGTAAACCTTCCCTTTCCGGGAAGTCCCTCTTCTGCTATTTCGTTCCCGCTCATTCATTTGCAAGCTCGCCCAGTGCGGTTTTCTACTGCGCAGGTTGCGGGTTTCGCTGTAATTGTATTTGCCCCATTCGGGTGCTACCATCCAAATATCGGCACTTATAGCCGGGAGGTATCTACAATGTCGGACCGAGATGGCAACAGCTTTGTGTGGTTTCTGGCGGGGTTGGGTGTGGGAGCAGCAGTCGGAATTCTGTACGCACCGCAGTCGGGCAGCGAGACGCGTGAAGCTCTTCGCGCACGCGCCGAGGAAGGTCGCGATTACATGAAGACACGCGCGCGCGATGCCCGTACCCAAGCTAACGAGTGGGTGGATAAGGGCCGGGATGTGGTGAATCAGCAGAAGGATCAGTTGCGCGCCGCCTATGAGGCCGGACGACAGGCTTATCAGGACGCAACCACTGAGACCACTGTCGGAGCACCGAAGAACCTGTAAATATTAGGTCGGCGGCGCCTGCGGACAATCAGGGGCGCCGCAGGAAAACTCTACCTATGGAAAACCTGACAACCATATTCATTGCTATAACTGGTGCTGCCGTGGTTCTGCAAGCGGGTTTGCTTGCCGCAATGTATTTGTCCATGCGCCAAACCAGCACCCGGCTGGAGTCTCTAGCCGAAGAAGTAAAGACTAAAGCTCTGCCCACGCTGGACTCAGCGCAAGCGTTGCTTGCCGATATCCGCCCTAAGCTGCAAGTAATCGCCGACAATTTGGCGGACACTACTTCTACGGTACGCGACCAGGTACAACGCGTGGACGCCACCGTGAACGACGTAGTGGATCGGGCACGTCTCCAGGTTATTCGCGTCGACGATTTGCTCAGCCGCACGCTCGACCGGGTGGAAGAGACTTCCGATATGGTGCACAGGACCGTGATTTCTCCGGTCCGGCAATTCTCGGGCTTGATTCAAGGGGTTACAGCCGGCATCGAATTCCTGGTGGGTGGACGCGGGCCCAAGAACGGGCGCAGCCGCGATGCGCGACGCCCGGTGCCGCAGGACGAGATGTTCATCTGATCTTTCTCGTCCCTTGCGGGGGACTTCGTTGCACGGGATTTGCAGCCACCTCTTCTTTTTCTCTCATGCGTTATCTGGTAAGAGCTCGTGTTAAACCCGGTCGTGAAGTCGACCTACTCCAAGCCATTCGGAATGAAACGCTCGGGCAAGGCTCGGTCGCCGGAGGCGAATACCTGCGCAACATGAATGAAGCACGGCTCTGTGCCGATGAGACGGTGCGCTGGGTGGAAGTCTGCTACTGCCCTACCCCTCTGCAGGAGGAACGGCCCTACTGGGAAGAATACTTCGATTTCTCTAAGGTGCAGGATGCGCACGATCGCCGCCAGTGCCGGGACGACAACGGATGCGAGCCTTGGGCCTGCGGCGACTGCGATTGTACTCAGCGATTGGAGCAGAAGCTGAAAGCAACCGGCGTGTCCTTCCTCGATTCGCTTACCGGCAAGAAATAACACTGAAGGTCCAGCAAGCCAATCCTTTATTCCGACGTTTGAAACTCCATGGTCTCGTCGACGGAAAGCTGCGCCGGGGTGCCTGAGGTGTCGTCGCCCGAACGAGTCGCGACTACGCGGAAGCCCGTGGAACTGGTCTGGACCTCATAAGTATAAGGAGGACGCTGCCGCCGTCCGACGGTAATATAGTTAGCCGAGATTAACTCGTCGAGGGAGGCGTACTTTCCTTCCGTGGCGAAGTATCGGCGCTCACTCGTGGCAATACTGATCAGATCACTTCTTACGCCAGTGATGTTGATGGCGGCTTTCGGGCTGTTCGCACCGGCGGCAGCAGAAGAACTCTGCACCTGCTTGGAATAAACGTACATGCCGACGGCTAGTACAATGACGACGCTGATAAAACCAAACGCACGGCCCATGTGTCCCTCCCAAAGCAATTGCAACGCGAAACTAGGCCGCTCGCAAGTAACCAGAGTGTAGCGAACACTTGGCGCAGCGGGATATATCCAGCCCGAGACTTCGCCGCGATTGCGAAGGCCGTACGAAAGGCACACTGAATCCTTCATTCCGCCAATACGCCAACACTTGCTGCAAGCTCCCGCACATCCAGCGCCACTTCTCTTAAACTAAAGACAAACGACCAGAAGGGCAGCATGCGATCCAGCGTAAAGGGTGCCGTGGCGCGCCTTTCGCGCAGTTGAGCCAGGTCTGCGTCGAGATCGCGTACCGCACGTTCCAGGTCACCGGCCAACTTCAACTCGTGGCCTTGAACCAGAACTGCGGCCGCCAGCTCCGTGAAGGCGCGCGCCGTGCACTCCGCCAGGACTGGGAGTGAAGGTAATATCTCGGGTCGCAACCCTGCATGTACATAAAGGCTGCTGTCCTCCGCCATCGCGGTCAGCCGCCGGCGAATCTGGTCGGTCTGATCGACAAAGGCCTGGAACGCTCCCTCATTGAAGCGCGCGAACGTCAGCTCGCTGCGCGCTTCCTCCATCTGCTGAGTAACGCCGCTGCGCAAATCGTGCAGTTGCCGGCCGAGTTCGCGGACCTGCTGTTCGTTCTCCATACCGTGCAGCGCCGCGGCCGTAACGGCGCTGTACAGCGCGCCGGCGCCTTGCAGAATATTCGCAATCTTGTTTCGCAGACCCACGCGCGCATGCACTGGCCAAACCAGCGCGCTTACGGCAAACGCTACCAGTGCTCCTAACAACGTGTAGAGCACGCGGAGCCACGCAAAATGCCAGGGCTCCTGTACGCCACCAAAAACCAGGATCAAGGCGGCGGTGAATCCAGCCGCACTAAAGCTCGGGTGCAATGCCGTGAGGTAAGCAAAGAAAGAAGCGAGGATGAACAGGGCAATTCCCGCGCGAGTTGAGCCGTTGCCCATCAAAGGCAGCAGCAGCGCCGCCGCCAGCGCGCCGCTGGTAGATCCGACCGTACGATAGAGCGCCGCTTTCCACGACGCTCCAACGTTCGCCTGGGTCACCACCAGCGCAGCGAATACCGCCCAGTAACCCTGTGGCAGGTTCCATCCCGAATAAATTGCATAGGTAATCGTGCCCGCGAGCCCGGTCTTGATTCCCTGCTTCAGGGAACTGGATTCGCGGCTCCAGAACGATGGGGGAGAAGGAAGCGTAGACGCGTCGGAGAGTGGCACAGAGAAGTTCGAAGATGCCGTGCGGAAAATTATATGCGTCGTAGCGTCGGCATCTCGCCCGCAGCCAATTTGCTACGCGATCCAGGCACCGCCGACCACTACATCGTCGTCGTAAAATACCGCAGCCTGGCCGGGAGTGACGGCGCGCTGTGGCTGATCAAAGGTGACGAGGATTTCGTCTGCCCCAATCTTCTCGAGCGCCGCGGGGGCCGGCTCGTGCCGGTGGCGAATCTTCACCGAGACGCGCATAGGTTCGCGCAGATCGTCCATCGCGATTAGGTTCACACGGCGCGCGCGCAACGTCCGCGAATAGAGGCGCTCATCCCCGCCGACAATCACCTGCTTGTCCGCTCCATTGATCTGGATTACATAGAGGGGCGACCCGGTCGCCACGCCAAGACCCTTTCGCTGACCCACGGTAAAGTTATGGATACCGCTGTGTTCGCCAATCACTTCCCCACTCGCGGTTACCAGTTCGCCCGCCGTGTCCGGCAGAGCATCGCCGCTCTCGGCGAGATAAGCGTCGATAAAGCGCTTGTAATCGCCGCCGGGGACGAAACAGATTTCCTGTGAGTCCGGCTTCTCGGCCAACGCCAACCCCTGCTTGCGCGCCAGTTCGCGAACCTCCGGCTTGGTCATTCCGCCCAGAGGAAATAGCGTGCGGCTTAGTTGCTCTTGAGTAAGACCGAACAGGAAGTAAGTCTGGTCCTTGCTGCGATCGGCAGGACGCTTAAGCAACCACCGTTGACGCGGGTTGTCATACTCGACGCGGGCGTAGTGGCCGGTGGCAATGCAATCGGCGCCAATCTGCCGCGCGACGATGAGTAACTGGTCAAACTTCAAGTGATTGTTGCAGAGGCTGCAAGGGATCGGAGTACGTCCTGATAAATATTCCGCAACGAAGGGTCGCACCACGTCGCGCTCGAAGCGCTCTTCATGGTTCACCACGTAATACGGAATGCCGATATGCTCCGCAACCCGGCGGGCATCGTAGACGTCATCAAGCGAGCAACATCGGCCCGTTACCGCCTCGGGCATACCCTCGTGGCCGGCCAGCCGCCGCTGGTTCCAAAGCTGCATGGTCAAGCCGATGACGTTGTGACCTTCGGCGCGCAGCATGGCCGCCACGGCTGAGGAATCGACTCCGCCCGACATGGCTACCGCAATGGTCTGGGGCTTTGGCATATTACGAACTAACCGTTTGCTTCTTATATACGGGTGACAATTCGCGCAACCGCGCCACGGTCTCAGGAATTAATGCAAGCGCGATATCAACATCCTCAGCTGTGTTCTGCTTGCCCAGACTAAACCGGATGCTGGCACGAGCGCGATCATTGCTCAGGCCCATCGCCGTAAGCACATGGGACGGCTCAATCGCGCCGGACGAACACGCAGATCCCGTGGAAACCGCCAATCCCTTGAGGTCGAGAGCGATTACCATCGACTCGCCATCAATGTGATCGAAATAACAATTCGAAGTGTTGGGCACACGCTGGACACCATCACCGTTCACTCCTGCTTCTTCCACTTGAGCGAGAATTCCCCGCTGCAGCCGATCGCGCAACAATGACATCTTCTCGTCATCTTTGCGTTCGAAGCCCTGCATCGCCAACTCTGCGGCTCTTCCCAGAGCAACGATTCCGGGAACGTTCTCGGTTCCGGCCCGGCGCGAGCGCTCGTGCCGTCCGCCGTAGAACAGCGGCTGGATGCGTGTACCACGGCGCACGTAGAGCGCGCCCACCCCCTGCGGTGCGTGCATCTTGTGGCCAGAAATCGAAAGCGCGTCACAGCCGATTCGCTTTACATCAATCGGAATCTTTCCCGCAGCCTGTACGGCGTCAGTATGAAAAAACACTTCGGCCTCTGCGGCGATCTTTCCAATTTCCTCAACCCGCTGCAGCACTCCGGTTTCGTTGTTCGCCATCATGATCGAAATCAGTTTTGTTTCAGGCTGCAGGGCACGCCGCACATCATCGGGGTCGACCAATCCACGGCCGTCCACCGGCACATAGGTTACATCGCAGCCAGTCTCTTCCAAATGCTTGCACGCGTGCAGCACGGCATGATGCTCGATGTTGGAAGTAATAACGTGGTCGCCCGCGCTGGCAAGTCCCGCAATCGCTAAATTGTCGCCCTCGGTTCCGCCGCAGGTGAATACAATCTCGGCCGCCCGGCAACCCAATAGCAACGCCACCGAGTCTCGCGCACCCTCAACTGCGGCCCGCGTCTCCTGGCCATGATGGTGGATCGACGAAGCATTGCCAAAGTGCTCGCCAAAATACGGACCCATGGCCTCAAGCACTTCCGGAAGCACCGGAGTGGTGGCGTTATTGTCGAGGTAAATCCGCCGCATGGGTTTCACTATTCCATTCTACCTCGCGAAGTGATCAGGAGATGCGCGGCAAGGCAGGAAGGATCGAACAATCGCACCGGCCGGCTTGGAAAAACAGTGCCCACTTCAGCAGAGGCGGAATCCAGGTTACGGAGGCGGTAACCTATCAAAACACTACCGTTTCTCCATCCCCACATACCGGTTCGGATACTCGGGTCCCTGATAGTCGGCTCGCGGGCGAATCAGCCGGTTATCGTCAAGTTGCTCGATGACATGCGCCGCCCACCCGCTAATCCGGGATACCGCAAACACGGGCGTGAACATATCTTCATCAATGCCCAGCACGTGGTATGTGGAAGCAGAATAAAAATCCACGTTGGCATTCAACTTCTTTTCCGCCTTCACGAACTTCTCGATTTTTTCCGACATCTCATACCACTGGGGCTGTCCGCTGGAACGCCCCAAATCGCGCGACATCACGCGCAGATGCGTGGCCCGCGGATCTTCAGTGTGATACACACGATGGCCGAAACCAGGAATCTTTTTCTTCAGCGCCAGCATGTTGCGGACATGATCGACGGGATCGGATTTCTTGCTGGCAATCGCCTCCAGAATGCGGAACACTGCCTCATTCGCCCCGCCATGCAGAGGTCCCTTCAACGCTCCGATGGCCGAGGTGATCGCCGAGTGCATATCCGACAAAGTTGCGGCAGTCACGCGCGCCGCAAAGGTGGAAGCATTCAACTCATGATCCGCATGCAGGATCAAAGCGATATCGAGCGCCCGCTCCGCCGTGGACGAAGGCTTCGTTCCGTTCAATTGCAGCAGGAAATTTGCCGCATGCGAGATCGACCGGTCGGCCTCAATCACTGGCTTGCCTTTACGAATCCGATCAAAGGCGGCAACGATCATCGGAATCTGCGAAGTCAGCCGAATGGCCTTGCGAACATTCGCGTCGTGATCGTTGTTCTTCTCGTCTACATCGTAAAAAGCCAGCGCCGAAACCGCTGTGCGCAGAACATTCATCGGCAGCGCGTTCTTAGGAACGCTGCGCAGGAAATCCAGAATCGCCGGGTCCAGGTGCCGCTCTTGCGCCAGACGCTGCTGCAGATCCTTTAGCTCGCTCTGCTTCGGCAAGCGTCCAAACCAAAGCAGGTAGCAGGTCTCTTCAAAGGTGGAATGATCGGCCAGTTCGTGGATATCTATGCCGCGATAGGCAAGCACTCCGCGATCTCCATCGATATAGCAAATACTGGAGTTGGTGGCGACAATGCCTTCCATGCCTTTAGCGCCGGAGGTGCTGGTAATGCTGGACATAATCTCTCGCTTAGTTAAATTGATCACCGTTGCGGGAGCCGCGCGAGGAACCGCGAGGAATGCAACTTCCTTTTATACGCGAAAGGCTGTGTATATTCCATACAGGCCGGTCACCGGTAGTGGGTCCGGTCAAACCTACCAGTTGGCCGATCCTGTGAATTTCAAATGGACCCACTACCCGGTCACCAGGGGGCCATCGACAAGACAAGATGAGCCGAGTCTAGGCTGGCCAAATGCTTAGCGCCGTCTTGCTCAAAATCTGTTTTTGCACCTCTGCGGCAAGAGGCAGCGCCCGGAATTCATCCAGATTCTTTTTGATATCAGGCACGCCCGGACCGGGCCAATCTGTACCAAACAAAGTCTTGCCAGCAATCTCATCGAGACGGGGAAAGTACTTGAGCAAAGTCTTGGGCGGGATTCCGCTGATGTCCAGATAAACGTTAGGATGCCGGCGGATCAGGAAAAACGCCGTCTGCATCCAGAGCGGACGGCCGCCGTGCGCCAGCAGTATCTTAAGCTTGGGAAAGTCGATCGCTACATCATCGACATACATCGGATCTCCGTACTTGTTTCTTGCGCCCGGAAAGATCGATGTTCCCGTATGGAACATCACGGGGACGCCGTTGGCCTCGGCAGCGCGATAGATGATCTCCAATTCCTTCACGCCGTTCAGGTAATCGTTCGGAAATAAAAGCTGGTGCGGCGGATGAATCTTGATCATGCGGATGCCGAGCCGCAGGATCTGCTCCATATCGGCGAGAACGTTCGTGGTATGTCGTGGATGCAGGCTGCCGCAGGAGAGCAATCGTTTCGGATCTTCCTTAACATAGTCCGCGATGAATTGATTCACGCCGTTGGTGAAGCCGATAACCTCGGGAGCCACATAGTTGATGAGTACGGCGCGGTCGACGCCGCAGGCGTCCAGGTATTTTAGAAATGCTTTGGGGGAACGGCAGAACTCGTTAATTTCTTCGAAGTTCGCGCGCTTTTTTTTCATGAGCTCCAGCGCCTGGGGCTTGAACATCTCCATCGGCTGAATGTGAATGTGGCAATCAGTGATCATTCTGAGTCGCTCAATTGCTCGCTGCCGCCAGCACCGCCCGCTTGGTGAAAACCCGAATCATCTCCCGCCTGTATTCAGGCGTGAGCGCAGATGTCGTCAAAGGCTTAGCGGTGCGCGCCGCAACATCACCCACTGCTCCCGCAAGGGCTTCGTCGACAGCCTTACCGATCAGCATGTCCCCCGCCGGTTTAACTAGCAGCGGTGCGGGATTCACCGCCGTCATCGCGATCCGCGCATCGGCCACATGTCCATTCGATCGCTTCACTACGACCGCAACCCCCGCCAGTGGATAATCGATCGAACCACGCACGCGAAGCTTACGATAAACTCCCCGGTAGTCCGCCGATTCGGCAGGCAGGAACACGCGTGTGACCAACTCGCCAGGCAGCAACCTGCGGTAATTCTCTCCATCTCCGGTGTAGAAGTCCTGCAGAGGAATGCGGCGCGCGCCATTAACCCCAGCGATCTCAATTTCCGCATTCAGACAAAGCAATGCTGCCGGCGTGTCTCCTGAAAATGCAGCCCAGCATTTACTCCCGCCCGGGGCGACGTGGCATAGATCGCCGTCTTTCTTAATGCAGAATCCGCAGCCCTTGCGCCAAGTGAGTGACTGGTTGTACCAGAGACAGCGGGTGTCGAGACAGATGTTACCCCCGATCGTTCCCATGTTGCGCAGCACTGGAGACGCAACCGTCGCCGCCGCTTCCGTGAGCACCGAAAAATGTTGACGCAAGTATGGCGACTTCTCGATCACGCTGAGCGTTGTGAGTGCTCCGATTTCAACCGATCCGCCGGATTGCGGCCGTATCCCACGCATGTCGGCGACGCTATGCAAGTCCAGCACATACTCTGGCTCAAATAGTTTCTGCCGCATCGACGGAATCAGATCTGTGCCGCCAGCCAGCACTCGAATGTTGCCCGTATACGTACCGAGAAGCGCAATAGCCTCGTCGATGGCACGCGGCCGCAACAGCCTGAATTCAGGAAGACTCAATCCGCGCCTCCGACTGGAGTTGCTGTTTCGCGGCGCGCCGCATCCAGCGCATGCCGCTCCGGGCCTTTATTCTTGAAACACAGCGCCCCGCCGTGCTCGCGAAAACGCTCGGGCGCAGTCGGATCAACGCCCTCGGTCAGGTTCAACGCTTTCTCTTTTCGCTTAGCCCGCAACGCCGCCAACACTCGCTCCGGCGTGAACGGTGACTCATGCAAGCGCACTCCGACCGCATCGTAAATCGCATTCGAAATTGCCGGGATGGTCGCCGCCAGCGATCCTTCGCTGCATTCTTTAGCCCCAAACGGGCCTTCAGGATCGATGCTCTCCACAATGATTGGCTCGACCTCAGGCGACTCCACCGACGACGGGCTGCGATATTCCAGCATTCCGGCGTTCATCAACATGCCGTCTTTCCAAATCATTTCTTCCGTAAGCGCTTGTCCCATGCCCATCCACACCGACCCAATAATTTGTCCTTCGACGGAAACTGGATTCAGTGCGCGCCCGCAATCGTGCGCCGCCCAGACTTTGTGCACCGTGACTTCGCCGGTGTCTTCATCCACGCTGACTTCCGCAACCTGCGCCGAATAGGAATATGCGGGGGATGGGCCGACGCCTCCACCTTTATGTTTACCTCCGCGCGCTTCCGGCGGCGGTGCGTAGGAACCGGTGCCGCTGAGCGCGCCATGAAAGTCAATCGCTGCAACCACGGCCTCCTCGAACGTCATCCACTCTTTCGGGCCTTCTTCTTTTCGTTTCTGCTGCAACGATCCGCGAAGAATCTGCCCTTCCACACGCCCGCTGACCGAAGCGCCAGCCTGTGTCATCTCTGCCTCCTCGGCTCGATCCCTCTTTACCGCAGGCGCAGCGCTTCCCTTCTTGAAAACGAGATCATCCCGAAACACAATTTCTTCCGCAGCGCAGTTCATTTTCTTGGCTGCCGCCGCTGCGATTCTCTTCTTCACGTCTTCTGCGGCGCGCAGCGTGGCATTGCCCGCCATGAAAGTAACTCGGCTGGAATACGATCCGATATCGATCGGCGTGAGGTCGGTGTCGGCCGCGATTACCCTCACCCGTGCCAGAGAGCACCCCAGCACTTCTGCGGCCACCTGCGCCGTCATCGTGTCCGATCCCTGTCCGATCTCCGACGCGCCCGTATATACGACCACACCTCCATCGCGATCGATCTTGATGTTCACCGTCGAGTGCGGCATGTCGGAGCGGATAATCGAATTTGCCGCCCCACTTACATAATGGCTGCATGCAATTCCCAATCCACGTCCCTTGGGCAGTTTGCCTTTACGTTGCTTCCATCCCGAGCGCTCGACCGTCTTGGCAATACACTCGGGCAGCCCGTAACTCTGCACCCGCAATCCGTTCACCGTGACGCACGGCGGCTTAAGCAGATTGCGCTGCCGAATTTCCGCCGAATCCATTCCAATCTTCGCCGCGAGTTCGTCCAATTGCGATTCGAAAGCGAAGCGCACGTTCACGGTCCCATGACCGCGCATCGCGCCACAGGCGGGTTTATTCGTGAGCACCCTGTAGCCGTCATATTGAATATGCGGAATGTCATACAGCGCGCCCAGCAGCGCTCCCGAGTAAAGAATCGTGACCACTCCATAGGAGCAATATGCCCCGCCATCCTGCACCACGCGCGCCTTCACCGCCGTAATGCGGCCATCATTCTTAATGCCGGTTTTCAGATCGATGATCGTACGCGGCCTTCCGCGATGCGCCCAGAAAACTTCTTCACGCGTATAAGTGATCTTCACCGGCGCTTGCGCCTTCCGCGCCGCAACCGCGGCGATAATCTCAAGGGGAATCACTTCGCTCTTGCCACCGAATCCGCCGCCCACAAGCGGCTTGATCACGCGGATCTGCGCCATCGGCATTTCCAGCACCAACGAGAGCTTGTGCTGCAGGTAGTAGGGCACCTGCGTGGAAGACCACACCGTCAGTCTCCCCATGTTGCCCGTATGCGGATCAAGCTCGAACGAAGCCAACGTAGAATGCGGCTCCATGGCGGCGTGCGTCACCTCGTTGGCGATGAACCGCGCTTCCGCAACGTGATCGGCCTCGGCAAACCCTTTGTCCGGATCGCCGAAAGCGTGGTGATAATCCTTTTCTAAATTTCCCGGCTTGTTGTCATGGATAAGATGGGTCTTTGCCTTCATCGATTCTTCGGGATCGAAGTACGCCGGCAGGACTTCATACTCTACGTCGATGAGTTCCAATGCTCTCTCCGCGATGGCCTCTGAAACCGCGGCCACACACGCAACGTTATCGCCGACGTAACGCACTTTATCGAGCGCGAGCGCGTGCTCATCGTGGCCGACAGGAAGAATTCCGTAAGGGTTCGGCGCATCCTTGCCGATGACGAGAGCGACGACACCGTCAAGCGCTTCTGCGCGTCTGGTATCGATGGACTTGATGCGCGCGTGCGGATACGGCGAATGCAGAATCTTTCCGACCAGCATGCCCGGCACGCTGATGTCGTCCGTGTACTTGCCGCTACCGGTCGTCTTCTCCGCCGCGTCAATCATTGCGGTGGGCTTGCCGATAATAGAGAAATCATCCATTCTGTTTGTCATTCCCGGCGAACCGAGGAATCTGCTTTCTGCGCGCGTCTCCTCGTTATTTGGCAGCCATCCCCTGGCGCTCTGCCGCAACCGCCGACCGTATCGCCTCATACATCTGGCTGTAACCCGTGCAGCGGCACAGATTGCTGCTCAAGGCCATCCGGACCTCATCTTCCGTTGGATCAGAATTCTCGGCCAGCAGCGACTTCACCGTCATAATGAATCCCGGAGTGCAAAAACCGCACTGCGCTCCGCCCCAATCTCCGTATGCTTTTTGAATCGCCGCCAGACTGCCATGCTCGCTCACGCCCTCGACGGTGGTAATCTCCTGTCCTTCGCAGCTCGCCGCCAGCAGCGTGCAAGACATCATGGCAACGCCATCCACCAGCACCGTGCACGCTCCACAAGACGATTCGTCACAGCCGCGTTTCGAGCCAGTCAATCCCAAGTCCTGGCGCAGCACATCGAGCAACAGCGCGCTAGGCTCAATCGCCAGCTCGTGCCCGCGGCCATTGACTTTGAGTTCGATGAGTTCTTTTTTCATTTGAGCTCTTAGCTCTTAGCCTTTAGCTTTAATTCTTACCTCACGAGGTTTTAGCTAAAAGCTAATAGCTAACAGCTAATAGCTAAACACTTCAGTACACCGGCACAGTCCCATCCACCCTCCGCGACCAGGCATCGATGCCGCCTTGCATGGACTGAGCCTTCTCGAATCCCTGTTGCCGCAGCCACGCGGTCACGCTCATCGAGCGCACCCCGTGATGGCAAATCACCACGATGTGATTTTCCGGATCCAGTTCCTGATGCGCCCTTGACGGCACATCGCCCATTGGGAGCAACTTCGCAACGGCGATGCTCGCCGTCTCAAACTCCCACGGCTCGCGAACGTCAAGCAAAGTGAACTCCTCGCCCTGATCGAGCTTCGTCTTCACTTCTTCCGGCGTAATCTCGTAATCCATCCGCTACTTCCCCACCCACTTCGGCTCACGCTTCTCGACAAACGCGCATATCCCTTCCTGAGCGTCCGCCGTCTTAACCAGTACCTCAAGATAAATCTTCTCCGCCCGCGCCAGGCCTTTGTCGAAGTGCATTGCATCCCACGCGTAGATCGCCTTTTTCGTAACCGCCAACGCCGCCGGACTCAGCCTGACCAGTTCCTGCACGGTCTGGTCAACTACCCCCGCCAATTCTTCGTCCGCCACCGAGCGATTGGCCAGTCCTATCTCCGCCGCCTCCGCCCCGCTAATCGTTCGTCCGGTCAGAATTAATTCCGCGGCGCGCTTCTGCCCCACCAACGCAGCCAGCGCCGTGCACGCCACTGGCGGATAACAACCCAGCTTAATCTCGGGGAATCCCCACTGCGCCGAAGCTGCGCTGTAAACCAGGTCGCAGACCATGGCGAGCTCAGCCCCGCCGCCGAGGCAATGTCCGTGCACAGCGGCGATTGTAACCTTCTTACTGAAAACCAACAGGCGAACGACCGCGTGAAACTTGAGCAACATTTCTTCAACTTTGTCAGGAGTGTGCGCTGCTACATCGACCCCAGCCGAAAATCCCTTGCCCTCGCCGCTGAGCACGACGACCGAAATATCCGAACGCGCTTCTACTTCCGTCAGCGCCTGCGCCAACTCCTCCATCATCGCAATATCGATGACGTTCAACGGGGCATGGCGCAAGACGATCCGCGCCACAGGCGAGCCAATATCGAACGTGAGACGAGCGAGTTTGGATTCCATGGCCAGTGCCATCGTGACCCTCTTCGTTTCCGCGCTACAGATTAATCGCCGACTTCCGCACCTCTCCAATGCTCGCCAGCGGATCGCGCGCGCCGGTCTTCTCGGCAATCCATTTCTTCTCAGTATCGATAATGTCGAGCAGCAACTTTCTGTCTGCTGGCCCCGGCATGTAGTCCTTTAAATGCTCTTCGTAAGCACGATCGTCGAGCGCTTCACCAGTCTCTGCATGAAATTTCTGTCCCGCCCAGCGCCCGATCTCGCGATTGAATTTGATGTTGGGCGCATAGAGCTTCGGCTGGCCTGGTTTCAAGGCGCCGTTGAAGCGCTCAATCAGGCCCGCTACTTCGTCGCGATAAAGATTCCGGTTGTAATCGTTCAGATCATCGAGGTCCGGGGCATGCTCGTTCTTAGGCTCATCGTAGCGGCCCTTCACACCCCAAACGTAGGCCCAATGCGCCGATGAAGAATGGTCGGTTCCGAAAAGGTCGTACGAACTCGAAATCCACTTGTTCAGATATTTCTGAATGAGCCAACCTGGAATCACGCCCGCTTCCACGATGCGCCGCAGGCCGTCATTGCCCGTACCCATGTGGAATGCTTCCTCGCGCAGCATGTAAGACATCGACCGTCCCAACGGCGCGAACGCGGAATACTTCAACATCTGCAACTGGAATTTTCCATCGCGATCGACAAAGTCGGTATAGGTAAAGAAGTCCATCCAGTTGTCGACGTCAACGTTGAAGGCGCCCAGCAGCCGTTTGTTCTCAAATGCGCGCCGCTCGAGCATTTTCTGTGCCTCCACTTTGCCCGAATATCCAAAGTGATCCACCAGCAGCGCACACATCTGCCAACCGTGGCGCATCTCTTCAATCATCACCCGCGTGATAGCACGCCGATCCCAGTCGGTGGGCGCGTTTTCCAGAAGATTGCGCTGCTGCTCGACGCTGGCGAACTCGGTATCGCCCTGGTAGACGATCATGTTCATCAGCGCGTCGCGCATCTGCTGCGTCGGAATCTGCCGCAAATTCTCCCACTTGCGCCGGCCTTTGTACGAACCGAACTCGATCTCTTCCGTGTCGATCGCACCATAGAGCGTGTCGAAGTGAAAAGCTTCGATGTCCTTCGTATTGACGCCAATGTCTTTGCGCCAGTCGTTGAACATGCCTTCCCAGTCACTGAAGGTTCCGATTTTTGCTACTTTACCCGGCATAATTCCGCTCCTAGGCCATATTCAACCAAACCGTTTTTAACTCTGTGTAATGTTCAATCGCGTGCATGCCCAGCTCGCGCCCGAACCCCGAACTCTTGTATCCCCCAAATGGCAGCGACGCATCCATCAATCCGTACGTATTAATCCACACCGTGCCGGCTTTCAAACGCCGCGAGACGCTGTGCGCCTTCTTCACGTCGCGCGTCCAAACTGCCGCCGCCAGGCCATAGGGATTGTTATTCGCTTGCTCAACGACTTCGTCGACATCGTCGAACGTCAGAACCGAAAGCACGGGACCGAAAATTTCTTCCCGCGCAATCTTCATGTCGTTCTTTACATCGCCAAAAATTGTCGGCTCTATAAAGAAACCGTTGCCCCCATCCACAGTGACCCGATTTCCTCCCGCCACCAGCTTGGCCCCATCCTTCTTGCCAGCGTCAATGTATCCCAGCACGGTCTGCATCTGTTCCTGGCTGACAATCGCTCCCAGCCGCGTTTTCGGATCAAGCGGATCCGCCGGTCGCATCTTCGCTGCACGCGCCGCCAGTTTCTCGGTGAACTCATCTTTCACTTTGCCTTCGAGAAAGAGCCGCGATCCCGCATTGCAAACTTCGCCCTTGCCGTAGAAAATTCCGGTGATCGCGCCCTTCACCGCACTGTCAATGTCGGAATCGGCGAAAACAATGTTCGGCGATTTTCCACCAAGTTCCAGGGTGATGCGCTTCACTGTATCGGCCGCGCTCCGCATAATTTCCTGGCCGACCGCAGTAGAACCAGTAAATGCAATCTTGTCGATGCCCGGATGTTGAACCATCGCTTTACCCACAGCACCCGGACCGGTCACTATGTTGATCACGCCCGCTGGCACGCCCGCTTCCATCGCCAACTTTCCAAAACGCAACGTGGTCAGCGAAGTCTGGCTGGCCGGTTTCCACACGATCGTGTTGCCGCAAGCCAGCGCCGGACCGACTTTCCACGAAGCCAGCAGTAACGGGAAGTTCCACGGAACGATCAGCCCAACCACCCCGACGGGTTCGCGCAGGGTGTAGGTAAATGCGGTTTCCAGGGTGTTGACTGTCTCTCCGTGGATCTTCGTCGCCAAGCCTGCGTAATACCGCAGGACGTCAATGACCATCGGCATATCGACGTAGCGCGACTCGAATATAGGCTTGCCGTTGTCGAGGGTTTCCAGTTCGGCAAACTCGTCAATATTTTTCTCGAGCAGATCCGCGACCTTCCATATCAACCGTCCACGCTCGCTGGCCGACATCTTTCGCCATGCTCCGTTGCGATCTTCGAGAGCTCGCCGCGCAGCCTCGACTGCCCGATCCACATCCCCGCTCGATCCTTGCGCAATCTGCGTCAGCACTTCGCCGGTAGCCGGATTAATGGTGTCGAATTTCTTCGCACCATCAACCCATTGCCCGTCGATCAGCAACTGCCCGGGTTCCACCTTCACTTTAGCTGCAAGCATTCACTCGTCCTTCTTGTAGCGCCGTCATCTCACCGGCTGTTGGGCGGCGGGCGTCTCCGCCCGCCCCAATCGGTATTACTTCGCCTTGAAAACCGCAGGCCGCTTTTCCACATACGCGGCCAGACCTTCCTTCGCGTCTTCGCTCTGGAAAAGTATCTGCTGGTTCTCGCGCTCCACCGCCAGCGCAGACTCCATGGGAATCTCCCAGCCAGTCTGCACCGCGCGCTTGATGCGTCCCACGGCCTTCGCAGCCTTGTTCGGCGGACAAAACTGCTTGGCGTACTCCATCATGTTTTCCATGAAGCCATCGCGCTCGTAAATGTCGTTGATGATTCCGAGTTCCTGCGCTTCTTCAAACGAAAAGGTGTTCCCCGTGACCATCAACTCGATCGCCTTGCTCTTCCCCACCAGGCGCGAAAGGCGCTGCGTGCCGCCGGTGCCGGGAAGCACGCCGAGGTTCACTTCCGGCAGACCGATCTTGCCCGCGTCTTTGCGCGCGATGCGGATGTCGGCAGCCATCGCAATCTCCAGCCCGCCTCCCACACAGTGCCCGTTGATCGCCGCAATCACCAGTTTGGGCGTGTGCTCCAGCCGCAACAACATTTCGTTGGCGTGCAGGCAAAAGTAATACTTGAAGGTCGGGTCGACGCTCGAAAGCATCTTGATGTTGGCCCCGGCGGAGAAAAACTTGTCGCCGGCTCCGGTCAACAATATGACGTAGGCGTCATTGTCCATGCGCGCGCGCAGGATTGCCTCATCAAGCTGCCGGTTCATCTCATAGGTGTAGGTATTGGCCGGCGGATCGCACATCTCAATCACCGCGACCCCTCCGTCCCTGCGGTAGTTAACCAGTTGCTTGGTGGTTTCGCCGGTCGCCGGCTGCACTGTAGTCGCCATATTCTTAGCTCCTTATGTCGTCGTGAATATCACTTACTCTTGTCACTATTCCGTTGTCATTCCGAGCGAAGCGAGGAATCCTGGTTTCGCCGGAACCAAAACAAATCCATTCTTAGCGCCCATTTCTCCGCGCCCGACTTCCATTCATCACTCCCCGCAAAAAGATGTCGCTCATCTCGCGTGCGATCTCTTCCGCATCGGCGTCCACCCGCGGGTTGTGCCAGGTATAAATCCAATTCATCATACCGAACAGGCTCAGCACCGCGATGCGCGTAGAGAATTCCAGCTGTCGGTCGCGTTTCAGTTCATCCAGCAATCCCACGCAGATGCGGTAGTATTGGCGCTTAATCGCCGCCACTTCCGAGGCAAAGTCATTTTTCAACGCGTCCGCCTCGTGAGACAGCACCTTCATGCTAGCTGGATTCACCAGGAAATACTCAACGTGATTAAGAATGAAGATGCGGATCTGCTGTTCCAAATCGACCACGCCCTCCAATCGCGCCCTCAGCCTCTGCACGATGGTAGTAAATGTGTGCTTCTGAATGAGGAAGAGCAACCGCTCCTTGGATTCGAAGTAGTAGTAAAGTCCAGCCAGCGACATGCCGCTCGCACGCGAGAGATCGCGCATTGAAGCGCCTTCGTATCCCTTCTTGCAAAACACGTCGGTAGCGTGGGTAAGAATCTCAGCCAAGCGCCGATCAAAGCGCGTAGCAGGATTTGTGGCTGCGCGATGCCGCCGTGGGGAAACTCGCGCTGCTGTGGAGGGGCTCGCCATAACTCGCGAAGAACCTGGCTAATTCGAACGTTCGTTCGAATATAGTATACGGCAACTGTGACTCTGATCACAAGCCTCAGGTTGCTTTGGAAGTGCCTTTCGTGACCCAGCCTCTAGCGGGCATCCAAAGGCAACGTTCCAGTCCTAGTTCCTTACATCCGCCAGCAGTTGCTCCACTTCGCTCTTCACTTCGCCGGTCAGCGGCAGTAGCGGTAGGCGCGCCGGGCCGCCAAAGTAGCCGTTGAAATCCATACCATACTTAACGCCTGGGATTCCCAGCTCGCCGACAACTTTCTGGGCAGCCTGAGCGATGCGATCTTGCTTCAATCTTGCCAGCTCAGCGTCGCCCTCTTTCCACGCCGCATAAATCTCATAACACGCCGTCGGAGCCACGCAGGCGAAGGCCAGAATAGCGCCGACCGCCCCGGCATCGAGCGACGCATGCAGTTTCTGTGCCGCCCCCACCAGCACCTGGAATCCGACTTCCTTGTGCCGCGTCTTCATCGTGCCAACCATCGTTACCGCCGCAGAAGACGGTTCCCCCACCCATGACGAACCTCCTCCTGACACGCCCCCAACCTGCACCAGTTCCCCGCCGTTCCCGCTCGATCCCGCATTCGCAGCCGTAAGCATGCGGGGCGTCGCCGCTTCAAACGTCTCTGTTACCGTTGCGCTGCGCCGGATATGCCGCGTGCCTTCCACCATCTTGCGAACTTTCTCCACATCGCCGCTCGATTCCTTGATCCCAATCAGGTTGGGATGCTCCGCCAGTTCGATCACTAATTCAGCGGGAATGTCGTAGCCCGTAGCTTGCGGGAAGTTGTAAATAATCACCGGCAGCGGCGAGCGATCTGCCAACGTGCGATAAAACGCCAGGATGTTCGCCGCCTGCATCTGTTTCTTGTAGTAATGCGGCGTGCGCACCATGGCAATGTCGTAACCAAGTTCGGCAGCGTATTCGGTAAGCCGCAGCGTCTCAATGGCCGATTCAATTCCCGTCCCCGCAATCAGCACCTTATTCGGCGTCGCCGCCTCACGCGCGGATTTAAGCACATCGCGCCGCTCCTGATCGGAAAGAAGGATCGCCTCGCCGGTCGACCCCAGCACAACTATGCCAGCGCACGGCGTGCGCGAGTATCGCTCGACATTACTTTCGAGTTTCTTGAAGTACACATTGCCGTCGGGATAGAACGGCGTAGTGATGGGAGGAAAAATACCGTGAAGTAGCATAACGAGTTCAGCGTATCACTTTTTGGGCGGGCTCAATAGCGGGATGGCTTCTCGCTTGTTCCGGCGGTAGACGCGAAAGTCTTCGTCGATCGTGATGACCGTATGCCGCGGATACAACTCGCTCATGCGAATCAAGCAGAGGTCCGCAAGATCGGGCTTGCGCTCCGCGTAGCGCGTGGCGAGATCATGGAGCGGTTCCAACTGGCTGGCGCAGTCGAATGCAACGCGGATCGCCCCGCGTTTCAGCATCGCGAGAACGTAACCGCTGGACTCCAAGTGGAACGCGGTCTCCGAGAGTACAGCCTCACACGTGAGAAGGGGCAATTCGAGTTGCCCACCGAGGCCACTCGCCCATGCGTGATGCTGGTCATCCTTCCGAACTAAGGCAACCAGGTACCCGGTGTCGGCGATCGCTTGCATGTTATTTGCGGGAGTATCCTTTGCGAGAGGAGACATCCCTCGGTCCGCCCTTGATCAAGCCAGCAAACTCGAGCAACGGATTTTTTTCCTCCCCGTCAAGACTAGTTTCCAGCGCCTGACGGACCACCCGGCCCACGGGTAGCCCCGTGCTGCGAGACTTCTCCCGAAGCCGCTCCAGCAGTTCATCGGGTAAGCGCACCGTAAGTGTGTTACTCATATCGATTATTGTAACACAGCGGGCTTAAGCAACGGTTGAAGACTTGGCGTCTAAAAGGAGTTGACCGATAATCGACGTTATCGTCGCACGGCACGTTCCGCATGCAACTGCTGCAGCGCCCTAATATTCACTTCCCCACGCTGCAACGCCTCGATCCCTTCCGCAGCCGCGCGCGCGGCCGAAAGCGTGGTGATCGTGGGAATGCGCGCCATCACCGCGGCTCGCCGAATCGCCTTCTCGTCGAACCACGGCTCCAGTCCCGTGGGTGTGTTCACGATCAGATGAATGCGCTGGCCCTTGATGAAATCCACTACGTTCGGGCGCCCCTCTTTCACTTTGTAAACCCGCTCAACTTTCATGCCCGCAGATTCGATCACATCGCCCGTGCCGGAAGTCGCCACCAGCTTGAACCCCATATGAACAAACTTGCGCGCCAGTTCTGCGACGTAGCGCTTGTCGTGATCGGTCACGCTGATGAAGACTGTCCCCTGCGTCGGCAGCTTCTGCCCCGCTGCTAACTGCGCCTTGCCGAAGGCTTCGCCGAAACTCTCGCCCACACCCATTACTTCTCCCGTGGATTTCATTTCTGGTCCCAACACTGTATCGATGCCGGGAAATTTATTCCACGGGAACACCGGCGACTTAACGTAGTAATACCTTCCCGTATCCAGATCGGCGCGCCGTTCAATATTTTCCGGCAGGAATTCGCGCAGCTTTCGTCCAGTCATCAGCCGCGCCGCAATCTTTGCCAGCGGAACCCCCGTTGCCTTGGAAACATAGGGCACCGTCCGCGAAGCCCTCGGGTTTACTTCCAGCACATAGACTTTTCCGCCCTCTGCGCCGTTGCCGGAACCGCTCCCGTTCCCGCGCGGAATAGCGAATTGAATATTCATCAGCCCAATTACTTTCAGCGCTCGCGCCAGCTTGAAGGTGTAGTCGCGCATGCGGTCCATGAGCGGCTGCGGAATATCCACCGCCGGCAGCACGCACGAAGAATCGCCGGAGTGAATGCCGGCCTCTTCGATGTGTTGCATGATGCCGCCAATCACCACGTCTTCGCCATCACTCAGCGCATCCACATCAACCTCAATGGCATCTTCGAGGAAGTGATCGATCAGCACCGGACGATCGTGCGAATACTCCACCGCCTCTTTCATATACCGCACTACCGATTCCTCGTCGTAGGCGATCACCATCGCGCGCCCACCCAGCACATAGGAGGGCCGCACCACCACAGGGTATTGCACGCGCTTTGCCCCCTCGATGGCTTCCTCAAGCGATGTCGCCATCACCCCGGCGGCCTGCGGAATTTGCAGTTCTTCCAGCAGCTTGTTGAAGTGTTTGCGATCTTCGGCCAGATCAATCGACTCCGGCGACGTTCCTATAATATTCACGCCCGCAGCCTTCAGCGGCAAAGCCAGGTTCAGCGGCGTTTGCCCGCCAAACTGCACGATCACGCCGCAGGGCGCGCCCTTCGATGTTTCGTGCTGATAAATCGCCCACACATCTTCAAAAGTCAGCGGCTCAAAGTACAGCCGGTCGCTGGTGTCGTAGTCGGTGGAGACAGTTTCAGGATTGCAGTTGATCATGATCGTCTCGTACCCGTCTTCGTGCAGCGCGAACGAGGCGTGACAGCAGCAATAATCGAACTCAATTCCCTGCCCGATGCGGTTAGGCCCGCTGCCTAAAATAATGATCTTCTTCTTGTCGGTCGGCGCAGCCTCGTCTTCGTCTTCGTAGGTCGAGTAAAGATACGGCGTAAAACTCTCGAATTCTGCAGCGCAGGTGTCTACGCGTTTGTACACCGGCAAGACGCCGTGTTTCTTGCGGAGATGCCGAACTTTCTCTTGTCCTTCCAGTCGCCACACGCCGGCCAGGCGGCCATCGGAAAAGCCCATGCGCTTGGCCTCGCGAAGCACCTCAGTCGGAATCGATTCGATCGGATGCTTCTCCAGCTCAAGCTGCATGTCGTTAATTTCCTTGAGCTGATAAAGGAACCACGGGTCCATCGAGGTCATCTTCGCGACCTGCTTCACGGTGTGCCCCTGCCGTAGCGCGTACTGAATGTATGCCAACCGCTCCGGGTGCGGCGTCACCAGCCGCTGCGTCAAAATCTTGGGCTCGATCTTGCCTCCGCCCACGCGCTTCCCGGTATCAAGCGAACGAACGCCCTTCATCAGCGCTTCTTTGAACGTCCGGCCGATCGCCATCACTTCCCCGACCGACTTCATCTGCACGCCCAGGTTCTCATCTGCTCCGGGGAACTTTTCAAACTGCCACTTGGGAATTTTTACGACCACGTAATCCAGCGTCGGCTCGAAACATGCCGGAGTCTTGCGCGTAATGTCGTTGGGGATTTCATCCAGCGTGTAGCCCACCGCAAGTTTCGCGGCGATCTTCGCAATCGGGAAGCCGGTAGCCTTCGACGCCAGCGCCGACGAGCGCGACACGCGCGGATTCATTTCGATCACCACCATGCGCCCGGTTTCAGGGTTGACTCCGAACTGAATATTCGATCCGCCCGTGTCCACGCCGATTTCGCGAATCACCGCGATCGAGGCATCGCGCATCGCCTGATATTCGCGGTCAGTCAGCGTCTGCGCTGGCGCCACAGTGATCGAGTCGCCCGTGTGCACGCCCATTGGATCAAAATTCTCGATCGAGCAAATGATGATGACGTTATCTTTGGTGTCGCGCATCACCTCGAGCTCAAATTCCTTCCATCCCAACACCGACTCTTCAATCAGTGCCTCGTGCACCGGAGACATATCCAAACCGCGCGTAAGCACCTCGACCAGTTCCTCGCGGTTGAAAGCGATGCCGCCGCCAGTGCCACCCAGCGTGAACGATGGCCGAATGATCACGGGAAAACCGATCTTGCCCGCGAATTCCAGGCCATCTTTCGTGCTGTTCACCAGCGCCGACTTGGGCACATCGAGCCCAATTTTCTGCATCGCGTCTTTGAAGAAGAGGCGGTCTTCCGCCTTCTTGATGGCCGCCACATTCGCGCCGATAAGGCTCACATTGTATTTTTCCAGAACACCGCCGTCGGAAAGTTCAATCGCAAGATTGAGCGCAGTCTGACCGCCAACCGTAGGCAACACGGCAAAACCAGCACCCGGCGCCATTTCCCGCTCGATGCGGATAATCTCTTCCAGATATTCGAGCGTGAGCGGCTCAATATAAGTGCGGTCGGCAATCTCCGGATCGGTCATGATGGTCGCCGGATTCGAATTGGCCAGCACCACTTCAAAGCCCTCAGACTTGAGCGCCTTGCAGGCCTGCGTGCCGGAATAATCAAACTCTGCCGACTGCCCAATAACGATGGGCCCAGAGCCGAGAATCAGTATTTTCGAAATGTCAGTGCGTTTGGGCATTTACGATGCAATCTTCTCGGATTTGTTGGGAACCGGCACCGCGCCGGGGCGTTTTGTTTGAATGGCGCGCGCGCTCACCCTTTCCACTCCTCCATCATCTTCGTGAACTCCTTGAACAGATAATGCGAATCATGCGGCCCCGGCGCCGCTTCCGGGTGATACTGCACACTGAACAGCGGCAGGTTGCGATGCCGTAGCCCTTCCAAGGTCGAATCGTTCAAATCGATGTGCGTAAACTCCACTTCGCTCATCGGCAGCGAATCCGGATCCACCGCAAAGTTGTGGTTATGCGCCGTGATCTCGATCTTCCCCGTCTTCAACTGTTTCACCGGATGATTCCCGCCGTGATGCCCAAACTTCAACTTGAAAGTTTTTCCGCCGAGTGCAATGCCTGTGAGCTGATGTCCCAAACAAATTCCAAAGATTGGCATTCTCCCCATCAGCCGCCGAATTGCATCCACGGCATACGTACAGGGCTCGGGATCCCCCGGACCGTTCGACAGAAAAACTCCGTCAGGCTTCAACGCCAGAACATCTTCTGAAGTGGTTTGCGCCGGCACCACCGTCACGCGGCAGCCTTCACCCCGCAACTTACGCAAAATGTTCTGCTTAATCCCGAAATCGTAAGCCACCACATGAAACCGTTCCGGCTCATCTTTAACGCCTACCATCGCCACCGGCTCGTGCGAGCGCTCGCCCACTTCCCACACGTAAGGCCGCTTCGTGCTCACTTCTTTGGCCAGATCGGTGCCATCCATCTTAGGAATCGAGTTGGCTTTCGCGATCAGTTTCTCCGCATCGCTCTCGATGGTCGAGACCACTCCGCGCATCACGCCGTGATCGCGCAAATGCCGCACCAGCGCCCGCGTGTCGATATCCGAGAGCACCGGCACCTTGAACTGTTCCAGATATTCCTCCGCGACCTGCTGAGAGCGCCAGTTCGAGCTCACTTTCGAAAACTCGCGCACAATCAGCCCTTCGATCCACGGACGCGTGGCTTCGTTGTCTTCCTGATTGGTTCCGTAGTTGCCGATCTGAGGATTGGTCAGGACAACGATCTGCCCCGAGTAAGAAGGGTCGGTGAAGATTTCCTGGTAGCCAGTAATGGAAGTATTAAAAACGACTTCGCCGTAGCATTCGCCTTTGGCGCCGTAGCCTTTGCCTCGGAAGACTCGCCCGTCTTCCAGCGCAAGGATAGCCTGCATTCTCGCTCCGGGGGAGTGGATTTTAGAGATTTTATCAGGGATTACTCGATACGGCCAAGGAAAGATCACTGCTGCTTGTGGAAATTCGCAAATCCCCGCGACGAATTAAGCAAATCTCGGTGCGCCTACCGCACCCGGCCCACCTTATCCATCGGCCAATACCCAAACACCGCCTTACCGTAGATATAACTCTGGTTCACCGGACCAAAATCCCGGCTGTCATTCGACATCGAGCGATGATCCCCCAGAACGAAGTAGCACTCCGCCGGCACCACCGTCTCGGGATACGACCGCGCATCGGCATAAGCTGGTGGAACATAGTCTTCTTCGATCGCTTCGCCGTTCACATACACTTGCCCGCTGTCGATGCGAATTCGGTCTCCGGCCGCGCCAATCACGCGCTTGATATAGCTCTTCGAGGGATCGCGCGGATACCGAAACACCACAATATCCCCCCGCGAAATCGGCTCCAGGCGGTACACGAACTTGTTGACAAAAATTCGTTCCTGGTCTTCCAGCGACGGCATCATGCTCGTGCCCTCCACCTTCACCGGCTGGTAGATGAATACGATGATGAATGCCGAAATTGCCAGCGAGACAATCAGGTCCCGCAGCCACACCCCCAATGCCGGACGCAAGCGCACTGCTGCGCTTGGCTCCGGAGGTTCCGGCCGCTGAGCCGACGGGATCTGCCTGTTCCCAGGTTCCCCGCTTGTTATTTCAGGCATGCGATTCCTATTGTATACAGATCGCCTGATCCCGGCTGCGAGTTGTACGCAGCAAACCACTCCACACTCACTTGCCTACTTCCTTTTACTGTCCGGGAGAAAGCGGGTTAAAATAATTCCATCCTAGGAGATCTCATGATGTCGTCCAGCCCGCTCCCAAGAAAGTATGTCCACCGCACTCTTACTCTGGCTTTTCTTTTCGCCGTGACGCTCAGCGTCTCGGCCCAGTGGAACGCTCAGGACGAAGCAGAAGGAGGGATTCCCGCTTACAACGCCGGGCCGCCGCCAAAAGGCACCAAGCTTCCCGCCACCCTCACCAAGGCCGACCTTTGGGGAGCGGACGCGCAGTATCCCTATCAGACTCACGCCTACGAGCTGGCCTCCAAGATTCCAACCGTCCTTCACCAGCAACCTTGCTATTGCTACTGCGACCGCATGGGCCACAACAGCCTGCATACCTGCTTTGAAACCTCGCACGGCGCTCACTGCTCCACCTGCCTGAAGGAGCTCTACTATTCGTATCAACAGCACCAGAAGGGCAAAACCGCCGCCCAGATTCGCGCTGGAATCATCAAGGGCGATTGGAAGCTCATCGACCTGCAATCGGCCGCCACGATCAACTAGTTCTTAGTACCGAGTAGCCGGTACCTGGTACCGAGCTAAGCGCATTAATGACTGCATGGCGCTTTTCTCGGTACTAGGTACTGGTTACTCGGTACTCGGGACTGCCCGCATTGCTCTATACCCGCCCTTTGAGTGATACTTGAGTATTCGCTCTTCGAGTATCAAGAACCAAGGAGTCCCCATTACGACGAGCACAGGAAAAATTCTTCACATGGCTCAAAAGGCTACCCCCAAGAAAGCATCCGTCCCCGAGGATCCACGCGTCACGCAGGCGCTGCAGAATTACGAAGCTGGACTGCGGGCCCTGCAGGAGCACAAGTTCGAAAAGGCGAAACCGCTGTTTCAGAAAGTGCTCGCCGGCCCCAGCAAAGAGCTGACGGACCGGGCGTCCATCCATCTCAGCATCTGCAACCAGCACCTCGAGCGCTCCACCACCAATCAGTTCAAAAGTGTGGAAGAGCACTACGACTACTCCGTCTCTCTCATGAATGTCGGAGACTACGTCACTGCCCGCGAGCACATCGAAAAATTGCTCAAGCAGTCGCCGAAAACCGATTTCGTCATCTACGGCCTGGCCGCGCTCGATTGCCTTACCGGTCACGTCGAAGATTCTCTCAAGCACCTCGAAGAGGCTCTTCGCCTGAATCCCAGCCTGCGCTACCAGGCACGCAACGACTCCGATTTTCATAATCTGGCCGAAGATCCTCGTTTCACCGAACTCTTGTACCCGGATCCGGCTGCCGACCTTTCCGTGCCGCAAGGTTCTTTCCAGGAAGACGAATCTTTCTAAGCGCTACGGGATTCTCGGATGGAAACCAGGATCGCCGATCTGTTGTCCTCGGAACGCACCGCGCGCGAGCGCGGCCTCCGGGTTGTCGCCATCGGCGGCGGCACTGGCCTTTCCACTCTCCTTAAAGGACTCAAACGCTTCGCACTAACTCCGGCGGAGATGGCCGTCGCCCCGCCCGGTTCGCCCATCATTCGCGACCTCTGCGCTGTGGTTACCGTGAGTGACGACGGCGGCTCCAGCGGGCGCCTGCGCAAAGAACTCAATATGCTTCCTCCCGGCGATATCCGCAACTGTATCGTCGCCCTCAGCGAAGATGAAGCTCTGCTCTCTCAACTTTTCCAGCACCGTTTCGCAAAAGGTTCCGGTCTCGAAGGCCACAGCTTTGGCAATCTTTTTCTAGCCGCCCTCACCGACATTACTCAGGACTTTTCCGAGGCCGTGCGCCTTTCCTCGGAAATTCTGGTCACCCGCGGCCACATCCATCCCGCCACCACTTCCAACATCGAACTGGAAGCCCTCATGGAGGACGGCTCGCGCGTCCGCGGCGAAACCAAAATCACCGCCAGCAAAGTCCGCATCCAGGAACTCTTCCTCGTTCCTCCCAACGTTGACCCTCTGCCCCAGACGCTCGACGCCATTGCCCGTGCCGATATCATCAGCATCGGCCCCGGATCGCTGTTCACCAGTCTCATTCCAAACTTGCTGGTGCATGGCATCTCCGATGCCATCGTCAACTCGCCCGCCACCAAGGTTTACATCTGCAACCTCATGACCCAGGCCAACGAAAGCCTCGGCCTTACCGCCGCCGACCACATCCGCGCTCTTAACAGCCACGCCCGGCAACAGATCTTTGACTATGCCATGATCAATAGCACGCCGGTTTCCGATCACCTCAAAGCCAAATACGCATTCGAGGGTGCATGCCAAATCGTTGCCGATCTCGATGTTATCGAAGCTCTCGGGGTGATCCCCGTGTTGGGAGATTATTTGGAAGAGGCCGGAGTCGCGCGTCATAATACAGCGCGCGTCGCCAGCGATCTGGTGCAACTTACCACGGCCGTTGGTACCGAGCGCAAGCGCGATCCCGCCGAAAAACTTTAATTCACACCCGCCTTCACTTCTTTCTTCCCCGCGCCATTTGTTATCGCTAGAATGTCCCCATATGAAAATCGCGCGCGTAACAATGTGGACGATTGCGGTGTTCCTCTCTACCCTGGCTCTCCTCGGCGAAGCCCGCGCACAGCGCGACAAGGAAGATGAACCTACCGCGGTTCTGAATTTCATCGTCTTGAAAGAAGACAACGGCAAGCCCGTGCGCAATGCCGCCGTAATCATGCATCCCGTAAGTACGCACGGCAAGCAGGAACGGGGCGGGCTCGAGCTCAAAACCGACGCCGACGGCAAGACCAGCTTCGATGGCATTCCCTACGGCAAACTGCGCGTTCAGGTGCTCGCCTCTGGATTCCAGACTTTCGGCGAAGACTATGACATCAGCCAGGCAAAGATGGAGTTCACCGTCAGGTTAAAGCGTCCGCAAGGCCAGTATTCCATTTACCAGGACCACCCCGGCGAAAAGAAGGACGAGAAAAAAGACGACAAGACGCCAACGCCTGATCCAAACGCTAAGCCACAGTAACCTTTATGTTCTCGGCGCGGTCGCGCAATTTGTGGCTGGATGTCGAGCCTGATCGACGGGTAGAATTTCGCCTATGCCCTACCTTCTCAAGACAGAGCCTGCCGTTTATTCTTTCACTGATCTCCAGCGCGAAAAAACCACTATCTGGGACGGTGTCACCAATCCTGCCGCAGTCAAGAATCTTCGCGGCATGAAGCCAGGAGAGCAACTCGTCATCTATCACACCGGCGACGAAAAGAGCGCGGTAGGAACTGCGACTGTAGTCTCCGTGGATGCCTCGGACATCAAGACCCCTCAAGTAAAGATTAAAGTCGGAAAGGCGCTGGCACGAGCCGTCACCTTGTCCGACATAAAAGCGAATAAATTGTTTGCCGCTTCTCCCCTGGTGCGGCAAGGCCGGCTAAGCGTTGTCCCGCTGACGCAGCAGCAGTATGAAATGCTGGTGGGCGAGTAATGCGCACCCGCCCACGCACCAGCATGCCGTATCACTGCGCCTGCTGCGGACCATTACTCTGCGGAACATTGTTGTTGTTGCTCTGCGGAACAACGTTCGCCGGAGGTTTGGCAGCATTCTTGTCCGCGTAGTTCTTATCAACCATAGGCTTATTTCGTTGCGCATTGTAGCTGGAGTTTTCCACCGCCGGCGTATCCGAGTGGTCCAGTGGCTTCATAGCTACCACTTGATAGTGGCGCATCTTGCGGTCGCCGTCCGGCACGCGCATATCAAACTTGTCTTTCGAGACCTTAAACTCGCCTTCCTTGCCTATGGGAAGAATATTTGGATGTTTATGATCCAGGGGGCGGACGTGATATTCCATGTCATCGGTCCGCAAAAGATATTGCGGACAGAGTTTCTCGTCGGAGTTCACGTGTGTGACGCCTACCGAGCCCCAGAGGCTGCCCAAGCCAGTCAGGCCATGTTCCTTCGCGCCGCACGGTACCGCTTCCATTTTCTCGATCATGGCGCGGTTGGCATGTTTTTTCTTATCGCCCGCAACTCCGGGAACGGCGAGCAGCATCGCGAGCATACTCACAATCACAATGATGAGTGGCACCTTGCGGTTCATGTAAACCCTCCTTAAGCAAAATCCTCAATCATTCACTTCGAACCACCGGAAAGCGGGTGAAGGGTCGCCCTAATAGGGCGGCCCTTCCTTTACTTTCCCGGTGCTATTTATTTGGGCTTGGATTCAGCACCCACTTTGGCTGTGCCGTGTGTGTTGAATTGCTGCGAAGATTGTAAAAACGTCTGCGGATTCTCCGTCAGCTCCTCGTTGACCTTAGGATTCGCCTTCAGATAATCCCGCAGCGCAGGATGGTTCTCGAGATACTCGTGATTGCTGGCCAGCGATGGGTTCTTGGAAAGTTCGTCGGCAATCCTGTCGTGACCTTCCATAAACTCGTTAAAGCTGGCGAGTTCTCTACCCGTGACATCGCGATCACGACGCGTCGTGGAGTCTTCACGTCGATCAAAGCGCTGTTCCTCACGCATGAAAGCGTTTGGATTCTGTTTGTATTCCTCACGCACTCCTGGATGATCCGCCAGGAACTTCTGCAATTCGGCATGGTTCTCCACAAACTGTTTGTTGTTTACCAGCGACGGATCTTTACGCAGTTGTTCAGCGATCTCAGGATGGCTGTCCATGAACCGGTCCATGTTCGCCAGTTCACCACGTGTCGCCCGATCACGAGACTGATCTTCCCGCCGGTCGAACGCCTGCTCCTGGTTCATAAAACCGTTCGGATTCTCCTTGTATTCCTCGCGCACTCCCGGATGGTCCGCCAGGAACTGCTGCAACGCAGGATGGTTTCCGACAAACTTCTTGTTATCCACCAGCGACGGATCTTTACGCAATTGCTCAGCGATCTCCGGGTGGCTATCCATGAAGCGATCCATGTTCGCCAGTTCGCCGCGCGTCACGTCACGATCACGAGCCTGATCCTGACGCTGGTCAAAGCGCTGTTCCTGATTCATGAAGGCGTTCGGATTCTCCTTGTATTCCTCGCGCACTCCCGGATGGTCCGCCAGAAACTGCTGCAATGCAGGATGATTTCCGACAAACTTCTGATCGTTCACTAGCGACGGATCCTTCCGCAGTTGTTGAGCAATCTCAGGATGGCTATCCATGAACCGGTCCATGTTTGCCAGTTCACCGCGTGTCACGTCACGATCGCGAGCCTGATCCTGACGCTGGTCAAAGCGCTGTTCCTGATTCATGAAGGCGTTTGGATTCTCCCTGTATTCCTCACGCACTCCCGGATGCTCCGCCAGGAACTGCTGCAATGCAGGATGGTTTGCGACAAACTTCTGGTCGTTCACCAAGGACGGGTCCTTCCGCAGTTGCTGAGCAATCTCAGGATGGCTATCCATGAACCGGTCCATGTTCGCCAGTTCGCCACGCGTCACATCGCGATCACGGGCTTGATCTTCTCGCCGGTCAAAGTGCTGCTCCTGGCGCATCACGCCGTTGGGATTCTGGCTGAGTTCCTCGCGCACTTCCGGATGCTGCTGCAGATACTGCTGCAGTTCGGGGTGTCTTTGCACAAAATCCTGATCGTTCACCAGCGATGGATTCTTGCGCAACTGTTCCGCGATCTCCGGGTGACTGTCCAGAAAATTGTCCAGGCCGGCAAGCTGTCGCCGAGTCGCACTATCGTCCCGGTCCTGTGCTTGTGGCGCCATTGCTTGTGGCGTCATGCTCTGCGTCTGCGATTGCGCTCTCGTTGGCGCGATCACGCACATCAGACCTCCGCAGGTCAGCAAAATGAAACCATAATGGGCTAGATGATTTCTGCGTTTCATAAAGGATTCTGTACCTCCTGAATCACAAGTGTGGCCTTCAATCGGGCCATGAGGAAGGGTGCAACGCTGGGGCCATGCTGCCAAACCGCACTATCTCCTTGGGGGCTAGCGCCTTGCAGCGCGGCTAGGAGAAGACCTGAGACCCTTCTAGGGGGTGCAAATTCGACACGAAGCGGGAAAATCTCTATACAGCCGAAACCTGAGGTCAGATTCGTTCGCACACCGGCCGCGCCCTTCGCAAACAGAAGGCGAAAGCTGGCAGAACATTTCGAATTCGTTAGAGCTAGCCCCTCGTGCGGCAGAGCTAGCCCATTGAACGAGAATGTTTCTTCTTAAATGACTCTAGTGAGCTTTCGCATCCCGGCGAATCAGCGCGTGATCCACGAAGAAGCCAAGTCCTATCGCCAAAGGAATCACGCCAAACGTGGCCGCGATCATGGCATCCGGCTCCACTCGTCCAATCAGCGTGAACGTCGCGATATAGCCCAGCGCGCCGGCTACCAGCAAAATTCCAGACCGCCGCGATCGCGCCGCTTCTGAGAGTTCCGGTTGCATCGGTACTTCCACGCCACGGGCAATCGCCGCCAACCGCTCCTCGCTGCGCAGCTTGCGCACCCGAAAGAAGGTATACATCGCCGCCATCGGAATCCCAAAAACCATGACAACTGCCGCCAGTCCCACAAAGTTTCCGTCCATAGCGCCTCCTTGAATCTTGAATTTGGACGCCAGCCTACTCGCCACGGCGCCCTGTCATGATCTACGAAGCTCGGCAAGAAAAGTTCCACCGATTCACACTTTCGTCTTACCATCATTGCGGTGGCTGGATTAAGGAGCTCGGTATGACACTGAAACCGCCGTCCTGCATGCTCGCGCGTTGCGTCTTGACTGCTTGTTTCGCTACCGCGATCTTCACTTCCATTTCGCGAGCTCAGAACTCTCCGCCATCCCAGGAAACTCCCTCCCAGCAGGAAGCACGTCCCGAGCCCCAGCCAGAAGAACCTTCCCAGCCACCAGCCGCACAGAAAGGGGACGCACACGAAGAAGTTCAAATCAACCAACGCACTCGCACTTTCGTCGTCCATCTTCCGCAGGGTTACGATTCGCAACAGCGCTATCCCGTCGTCATTCTGCTGCATGGGCTCGACCAGGATGCTGCCGAAATGGCCCGGCTCACGCACTTCAACGAACTCGCCGACCGCGACAGCATCATCGCCGTCTATCCCAATGCTCTGGGCGGCCGCTGGACTCTCGCCGGTGGCGAACCGCGCCCTTACCGCAGAGGCCCTTATCGTCGTCCTGGAATTTGGGGGCCGGGCTATCCGCCTCCGCCCCGCTCTGAACCGGACGACCGCCGCGAAGCCGCTCCTCGCAATCAGGACATGCAGTTCCTGCATCGCATGCTCGACCGGCTCGCCACTCGCTACTCCGTGGACACTCGCCGCATCTACGCCGCGGGTCTAGGCGAAGGCGGCTTCATGGCCATCCGCATGGGCTGCAATATGGCGGATCGCATCGCTGCCATCGCCGTGGTGGCTGCCGCCATGCCTCGAATGCTCAACTGCATTCCGTCACGACCGGTTCCGGTGCTCTTCATGAACGGCACCGACGATCCCGTCGTTCCCTACGATGGCGGCCGCTACAAGGACGGCATGTTGCGCCTCCTCTCCGCCGAAGACAGCGCCAAAGAGTGGGCCCGGGACAATCGCTGCTCTGAAAAACCCACCGAGAGCAAGCTCCCCGCGCTGCAAGAGGGCGGCAAAGACACCAAGGTTTATCTGTTCGACGGTTGTCGGGAAAATGCGCAGGTTGCTCTCTACACCGTCAAGAACGGCGGCCATACCTGGCCCGGCGGCGAACAGTATATGACCGAAAAAGAAGTCGGAAAAACCAGCCATGCCCTCAATGCCAACGAAACCATTTGGAGCTTCCTGGTTACAAAGAAAATTGCCGGCGAGAGCGGCATAGAAAATTAGCGAGTCTCTTCACACCAGGCGCGATTCCGCATCTGGATAGAACTTGGCAATCATTCGCCCCGTCATCAGTCCGCCTTCGTATTCCGGAATGATTACCTCGTCCGCCCCCGAATTCCGCATGGCTTGCGCATAGCGCGACTGCCCCGCCCGCGTGATGATGCGCGCCTTCGGGTTCAGCGCCTTGGCCGTCACTGTGATGTAAAGATTGTCGGCGTCATTGTCAATCACAATGCAAACTCCGCGCGCCCGTTCAATCCCCGCCGATTGCAGCACGTCGTGCCGCTTGGCATCGCCCTGAATGCTCAGCACTTTTTCCTTCAGCAGTTCGCGGCACAATCCTTCATTGGTCTCGATCAGCACAAAAGGAATCTTGAGACGGTTGAGCTGATCCACTACCGTCCGTCCCACCTGCCCGTAGCCGCAGATAATAAAGTGATCGCGCAATTTTTCGATGCTGACGTCGTTCACCATGGTTCTCCAGGCCTCCACTCCTTGCCGCTTGAAGATCGTAACTGCCACGCGTTCCGCGACCCAGATCTGAAACGCAAACACCCCCGCATACACAAAAATCGAAAACAACTTGGTCGCATTCCGTACTCGCCTGGCATCGATCGCGTGCGGCTGAATCATCCAGAACAACGCATCCTGCCAGCTCAACCCCTCCAGCCGCCGGTACACCAGCACGCACATCACGCTGAATCCGGCAAACATTACCAGCGGCAGCCACAACCGGCGTAGGAACAGCAGCAGAATTCGGAACATGAGGCAGCGATATTACCGCAAGTCTACGTCTAGAACAACGCCCGGCAGGTTCTCAAAAACTAATGTTCTCAATCGCTTTTCTTGATTCCCTCAGAAACAAAAAACCCACCCTCCGCAAGGGCCGCGGAGGATGGGACAGAGAGAGATGAAACAGGGTGCGGAAAACCTGAAACTAGTGGTCACGATGTCCATCGTCGCCGAAAGGCGGCGTCAGGCCGGTGTAGTCGCCGACGACCTTGGCATCGTACGGACCGTTGAGCAGGTCAAAAGTGTTTCCCGGCACTGCAATTGTCCCTTGGCTGAATACGATGTTCTGGTTCTCATCGATTTCAATGACCTGCTGGTTGAACTGGTCGCTGATCAGAGTGTTGCCATTCCTCAGCCGCACCGCCCGTGTCGGTAGCGGCGACGAAATGCTGCCCGCACGCGTGTTTGTGTAATACGTGGAAACCACATTCCCGGAAGCATCCACTTCGAGAATCCGGTTATTGTTTGAGTCGGTAATTAGCGTATTGCCACTGCTCAACCGGCTGGCAAAAGCGGCGCCGCTAAGCTGTGTACAGGTAGAGCAGCCGTAGCTCCAAACAACGTTCTTGGCCCGATCGACTTCTATCACGCGGTTGTTGTTTTCGTCGGCAATCAGGATGTGGCCGTTATTCAGCAGTTCGGCGCTGTTCGGATTGTTGAGCTGATCGGGCCCGTCTCCACTTACCCCCGTCTGCCCATATTGCCACACGATTTTCTTCCCCAGCGTGACTTCAATAACACGTTCGTTGACCTGGTCGGTGATCAGTACATGCAGATTCGGCAGCCACGTGTTCTGCACCGGCGTATTCAGTTCGTCAGGGCCGGAACCCGTCACACCCGCTTTCCCATATTGCCAGACAATCTGTCCGCCGGGATCCACCAACATCACCCGGTTGTCCGCGCAGCCGCTGGGACAAGTTGGCTCCGCCCCCGGGGGAACGCCCGTACCGGCAATCAGTGTGAACGGACCAACCCGCTGGGCGTCATTCACACCTACCACTGAATGTGGTCCGGCCACACTCGACTGATCTCCGAAATGCCAGACAATCTTGTGATTCTCGGGATTCACTTCGATCACCCGATTGTTGTACTGATCCGAAATCAAAATGTTGCCGGGCTTGTTAAACCCGTTTCCTTGAGCAAAAAGGGAGAGGCTGCCAGCCCCGACGAGAATTGCTACGGTGGTCATGGCCTTGATTTGTACCAATATTTTCACTGGGTTCCTCCTGAGAATGCGAGTATTGGATGAGCACAAAACGATTCGAGCGCCCTTCGTAGCCGAGCAGTAGTCTGTAATCAGAGCGGAAGTCGTTTGTCAGAGGATTGTCAGAAAATTGTTAAATCCGTGTCACTTCTTGAGGATGTGAGGGGCAGGTTTCTCAACTGAAGCTTTACCCTGTGAAACCCCGTGCCCCCTGTGGTTAAAGCTCTTGATTTTTTTGAAACTCCATAGGCCTGAAATCAGGCACCATCACCGAATCAACCCTCGCAGCTCCCGCCGCAGAATCTTCCCCGAGGCCGTCTTCGGCACAACTTCCACAAAATGCACTTCCCTCGGCCGCTTATACCCGCACAACCGCTCGCCGACGAACTCACTCAACTCCTCTTCCATTTTCTTGCACGAAGTAAATCCATCGCGCAGTGCAACAAATGCCACCGGAATCTCGCCCGCCGCCGCATCCGCACGCCCCACCACTCCGCACTCCCGCACTGCCGGATGTTCCAGCAGCACCGCTTCCACCTCGGCCGGCGCCACAGGAAATCCTTTGTACTTGATCATTTCCTTCCGCCGGTCCACCACTCGATAAAATCCTTCGCCGTCGCACGTTACAACGTCCCCCGACCAATACCATCCGTCGCGCAGCACTGCCGCCGTCGCCTCCGGCTCTTTCCAATACCCTTGCATGAACTGCGGACCGCGCATCACCAATTCCCCCGGCTCGCCCTCCGGAACCTCCGCCACACTTTCCGCCGAAACCGCCAGCTCCTCCCCAATCACTCGACATTCGGTCTGCACCAGCGGGTGCCCAATCGAATCTGGCCGGTAGAGTTCCGGCTCCAAATATCCAACGTGCGTGACCGGAGAAGCCTCCGTCATTCCATAACCCTGACGCACCAGGATGCCTGTCAGCGCCGTGAATCTGCGCGGCAAGTCAGGCGCGAGCGGCGCCGCCCCGGACTTCACCCACTGCACCGTATGTTTCTTCGGAAACTCTCCCGCCTCCGCCGCCAGGCACAGCGCGTTCATCGCCGGCGGCACCAGCGGCATCATGGTGATCGCTTCCTCGGTGATCAGCGATGTCAGTTGGGGAACGTTGAAGCGCGGCATCAACACCAGCGTCGCCCCCATCATCAGCGCTGGATTCAGAATCACGTTCAGTCCGTAAATGTGATAGAGCGGAAGAAAGCAAAGAATATTGTCCGCGGCTCGAAACGTCACCGCCCCCGGCCCCAGCAATTGATAAACATTCGCCACCAGATTGTGATGCGATAGCATCACTCCCTTCGGCATCCCCGTCGTCCCGCTCGAATAAGGCAGCGCCGCCAAAGTTTTCTGCGGCGACACCCCCGGCAAAGGCAGCCTCGCACTCACCGCCTTCGGCAAATCAGAAAAACATTCAGCCCCGCTTCCCTGCTCCCGGGTGCAATAAACCCGCCGCAAATTCGGCAGCCCCGCCAGATTGATCCCATCTATATTCGCCCCATCGCTGATCAGCAACACCGCGCCCGAATTTCCCAACTGATACCGCACTTCCCGCTCGCGATACGTCGGATTCAGCAGCGTCGGAATCGCTCCAGCCAACGTGGCCGCATGATAAGCCGCGCAGAACTCCCACGAATTACACAGAAAAATAGCAATCACTTCTCCCGGCTTCACCCCCGCCGCAACCAGCCCGCGCGCCAGCGCTTCCACCTTCTCCCCATATTCCGCATAGCTCACCCGCCGCCCGCACGAAACATCCACCAGCGCCGTCTTCTCCCCATGCCTCCGGCAAGACGCCAGAATCGCGTCGTGCACAAAAACATTGTCGGGATCAGCGTAGAGTTGGGTGCGCAACATTGCGGGATGATTGTAGCGGAAGGAACGATGTAGTCGTCGCCTTATGTGACTTGGGTTAAGAGAGGTCTTGAAACCTGTCCAGGTCGGCCAAAGCGAGCCGTCGTTACTGAGCGTCGCCGATCACCAACGAAGCCCCAAACTACTGCTGGCGAGTGGATGCGACCTTGCCCATCAGCCTTCCCACCAACTCAGCCACGGATTCCAGCTTCCGCAGATCCTCAGCCGTAAAATCCGGCCCCGCTGCCGCCGGCCGCGGAGCCTTGCGCGAGACTTGAATCACGCCAATCACTTCCTCGTGCCTGGCCAGCACCGGAGCCGACATCAGCTTCTGAATGACCTGATCATCCAACCCGGTGGCGCCCAGCTTCACCAGTTCAAAAATACTGAAGTGCTTTACTTCCGCGAAGCCGTTGAACAGCTCCGCCTGCTTACTCCGTGCAGTGCGGGCTGCCACCGCGGAACTGGACAGCGGAATCGCCCCCGCCGCCTTCAACTCCACCGGATAAAGAAAGTTCAGCATGGTGCCGCTCAGCTCCAGCAGTGCAACTTCGGTATGGCTTACGCGGAAAATCTTGGCCACGCTGGCGCAGATCGGCCCCGGAGTTCCGCCCTCCGTTGCCCAGTCCGCAAGCTGTTCGATTTCCATCACCTTCTGAGGATGCCCCATACCAGGGATAGCGACAAGGTAACCAACGTGCTTATCCTACGTCTTCCGTTTCAGGAACTTGGAGGGAAAAGTGAAAGCTGGAAATAATTAGGATTATTGGCTACAGGCAATTTGCTATTTAACTCGCCAGCCTGCGCAAAAACTCCTGCTCATCCATCCGATACTTGAAGGCCTTGCGCCCATCGATGAACACCACCGGCACTTCGTCATTGAACTGCCGCCGCAGCTCGCTGTCGCTGTCTACATCCACTTCCTGCCAAGTAAACCCGCCACGGCGCGAGAGCTTCGCAAGGCTCTCCTTCACCATCTCGCAAAGATGACACCCCTTGCGCGAGTAAACCACGACCTGGCGCGACTCCAGCACGGCTGGATTGTAGCCTTGTTCGCTGTCCCGATTCCACCAGGAAATTGTTAAAAAGCGCAAAGAATTGTCGCGCCTTCCCACCCTTCGTGTACCTTAGTGCCCTTAGTGGTTAATGCCTTTGAAATCCCCCCACTCGCGATAGAATTCCGCATGCACGAATTCCGCACGCACGAATTCCGCACGCACCCAGACCCCGCCCAACCGCTGCGCGGAAAAACCGCCCTCATCACTGGCGCCGCCCGCCGCCTTGGACGCGCCTCCGCCCTCGCTCTCGCCCAGGCTGGCGCCGATGTCGCCATCACCTTCCGCAACTCTGCCCGCGAAGCGCAGCAAACCGTCGTCGATATCTCCAGCCACGGTGTGCGCGCCTTCGCCCTGCGCTGCGACGTCACCGACGAAGCCAGCGTCAAATCCATGATGAAAGAAGCCGGCCGCGAACTCGGCCGCATCGACATCCTCGTCAACAACGCCGGCAACTACGAGACCGCCGACTTCGACCGCCTCACCCTTCGCCAGTGGGACGCCATCTTCGCCTCCAACACCCGCGGCCCATTCCTGGTCTCGCGCGAAGCCTTAAAGTGGATGCGCCGAAAGCGCACCGGATCGAATCGCTCAGAAAAAATCGAAGCCAAAATCATCCACATGGGTTCCCTCGGAGGCCTGCGCCCCTGGCCCACCCACGCGCACTACTGCTCCTCCAAAGCCGCCCTGCACATGTTGACGAAAGTGATGGCGAAAGCCCTCGCCCCAGAAATCGCCGTGAACGCGGTTGCGCCCGGCATGATCGATCTCGGAGAAAAATCCGCCGCAGCCTTCATGAAGCGCATGGCCAAACAAACTCCTATGCAGCGCAATGGCCGCGACGAAGAGATCGCAGCCGCCGTGCTCTTCTTCGCCACCGCTCCACAATTTATCACCGGCCAAATCCTCGCCGTCGATGGCGGCCTGGGCCTCTAAAGGCTGCCGAAAGCCCATCGGCGAGAGTTCGTGAAGGGCACGACTTCAGTCGTGCCAGCTGGTTGCTCAGTATGCTTCCGCGCCTTAGCGCCTCAGGTAAGCTTCTTAGGCTGGCACGTCTCTTTTGCACGTCCCTGGCTCAAGATATAGTTGGAAAAAGATATAGCTGGAAAAAGGTATAGTTGAAAAAATGAAGAAATCCGTTAACGCTGTTTCTTCGAACACGCCCGCCGCACCCCGCGTAGCCGTCGCCATCATGGCCGCAGGCAAAGGCACACGCCTGAAATCGCAGCTTCCAAAAGTGTTGCACGAAGTCGGCGGCAAGCCTCTGCTGGCCCACGTCATCTCCGCCGCTACGCGCGTAGTTCCCGCCAGCGACGTTTTCACCATCATTGGTCACGAAGCCGAGCGTGTCCGCTCCGCCCTCGCCTCCACCGCCGTCAATTTCGTCCTGCAATCCCAGCAGCGTGGCACCGGCCACGCGTTAATGGTTGCCCGCCAGCCGCTCTCCTCCTACGACCATGTCATCGTTCTCTCCGGCGACGCTCCGCAGATCACTCCCCAAACCATCGCCCGCCTGCTCAACTTTCACCTCGACGAGCAGGCCGCCATGACCCTGCTAAGCGCCCACCTCGACCATCCCACCGGCTACGGCCGAGTCATCCGAAAGAGTGCCCGCAGTTCAGAAGTCAAGGCCATCGTCGAAGAAAAATCCGCCAGCCCCGCCCAGAAACAAATTCGCGAAATCAATGCCGGCTTCTACGTCTTCTCCGTTCCACAATTGTTCTCGCACATCGAGAAGCTCTCCACCGCCAACCCGCACGCCGAGTATTACCTCACCGACATGGCCGCGGTCCTCCGCCAGGCCAGACAAAAAGTTGTCGCCTGCAAAACCGAAAATTCTGCCGAAGTCCTCGGTGCCAACACGCGCGCCGAACTCTCTTTCATCGACCATCAGATCCGCATGCGCAAGTGCGACGAACTCATGGCCGAAGGCGTCACCATCTTCTATCCCGCCACTTGCGTAATCGATAACGATGTCAAGATCGCCCCCGACACGGTGATCGAGCCCTTCGTCCAAATTCTTGGCCGAACCCGCGTCGGCGCTGCCTGCCGCATCCGCTCCTACAGCGTGATTCGCGATTCCGAAATCGCCGACAACGTGCTCATTCGTCCCGGATGCATTCTCGAAGAAGCCCGCATCCGCCCCAACGCCATCCTCGGCCCCTATTCCCACTTACGCACGGGCAGCGACATCGGCGAAGGCGCTCACGTCGGCAATTTCGTCGAGACCAAAAAGATCAAGCTCGGCAAGGGATCGAAGGCCAACCATCTTACTTATCTGGGCGACGCCGAGATCGGCGCCGGCGTCAACATCGGCGCCGGTACCATCACCTGCAACTACGACGGAGTCAACAAGCACACCACCATCATCGAAGACGACGTTTTCATCGGCAGCGACAGCACTCTGGTCGCGCCCGTCCGCGTAGGCAAAGGAGCTTACGTCGCGGCCGCGTCGTGCATCACCGCCAACGTTCCCGAAGATGCTCTGGCCCTCGGCCGCGCGCAACAAGTTGTGAAGGAAGGTTGGGCCGGCAGGAAACGCGCATCGCGCAAACCAAGTTCCACATCTCGGCCGTCCTAGCGAAGCATGATTGCCCAACGGGCAATTATCCGTAGTCGAAGAACCCCTTGCCTGTCCGCACCGACACGGCCCCCGCAAGGAATTTCTATAAATGCTGGGTGCCGTTTGGTGTTTGTCACAACTTCATTAGGAACTTACCAAACAAAAAAGCACCAAGACCCGGTTTAACTCCGTGTCTCAGTGCCTCCGTGGTGGATTCGTTTTACTTAGTGCGAGACTGCCGCGAACAGTTCCGAGTGCATCAGCGACTGAAACTGCTGGTCGCTCGACTTAAAATGAAACTGCACATTCGAACCATCCGACTCCACGTTGGTATTATCCATCGCCACTTTTTCCGCGGCGCTAGCGTTCATCTTCTTATAGAGCAGCCCTGCTTTTACCAGGGATGACAGCGTAGCCGCGCTGACGGAATCGGACGACACCACCGTGAGGTCGAAGTTCACGCCGCTGGTGAAGTTCATGGTGTAGCGCGAGCCCAGCAGACGCTTTTTGATCGTGTCGTAGTCGGCAATCTTAGCCGCATCGCCCAGCGCAGAGCGCATTACGTTCTGCGTGCCCAGTTGATCCAGAATGCTCCACACCGGCGAGGAATCCACTTCCGACATCATGTCGCTCATCACTGAATTCGTGTCCACATTCAGGATCTCTCCGTCGCGCGTGTCCAGCGCGAACTTCACGGCCGTGAGGTCGCCAAACAACAGCGTGCTGTCATCCAGAAAACTCATCACCATGCCGCCGTCCATGTCATAAACACTCGACGTCCGGTACTTCTTCGGCTTGATCTTCTGCGCCGTCATTTTCTTCAGCACCGCCTTCATGGAAAACGATCCCGCCGCCACGCCCACCGCTTTCACTCCCTGCTTCGGCGTACGAAATGATGCGAACGACAAAGAATCCACATCCTTGTCAGGATCGATCCCAATGCCCTTCAGCGCGCTTTCAAAGTCCTTCAGATTCTCCGGCAGCACTTGCGCCTTCAACTTCATGGCAGTGGACGAGTCTTTCAGCGCCCGGTAATCCACCGAGATCAACTGCTGCAGATCCGCTGGTACCACGGCCCGCGCCGAAGAATTGAGCGGCATGGCATTGGCATTTACGCACAGCACAGCCAGCATCGCCGGGCCCAACAGAGACAATAGATACGCCTTAACGATTTTCATAACGATGTCAATCCTTATCGTCGGTTTCTAAACCGATTTCTGAACGCCCATTTCTGAAGGCCGATCTAAACAATTTCTAAACAACAATTTCTTAAACAACGATTTCCAAACAATGAACGGAAAATTGCCAGTGTCTTGCAAATTAGATGCCGCTCTTGGCCTTTCCGTTAACTGCGGTGATCTTATTCTAAGCCTGATCCCTCGACCTGTGCCAAATCCGGAAGGATTAGCACTGTAACACTTTCGGTACTACTGACTCCCCGCCCTGCTGATTTCCACAGCGCAAGCCAACTTTCGGGTGTAAGATGCCTTTGTACGCTACCGCACCTATCCACCTCTCCTTTCAGGTGCCATAGAAATCAGGGAAATATTGAAAATCCTACTGTACAACCCCGACAACGGGGTTACGCGGAATTTTATGCCGCATCTGTGGATGTTCCTCCTACAATCTCTAACTCCTTCAGAACATCAAGTTGTGCTGATCGATGGCAACGCTCAGCCCATGGACGAAGCCGGTATCGCCCGCTACGTCCTCGAAAACAAAATTGATCTGGTCGGCATCGGCGCCATGACTCGCATGATCGCCAAGGCCTATCGCATGGCAGATGCTGTTCGCGCCGTCGGCGTAAAGGTAGTGATGGGCGGCCCTCACGTCACCGAGATGGCGGACGAAGCCCTGGGCCGCGATGGCGGTTCTCGCCACGCCGACGCCGTCGCTCTTGGCGAGGCCGATGATACCTGGCCGCGAATTGTCGATGACGCCGCGCGCGGCCAGTTGCAAGACCTCTATGCCCCGGTCGATGCTGCGGGAAAAGAACTCAAGCCATCCCTCAAGCAGTATCCCGTCATCCCCTGGGACACCATCGATCTGCATCAATTCAATCTCGTTCCTAAATCGGCCAAAAAATGGCTGCAAAAACTCGGCGAAGGCTGGGGATCTTTCCGCATTATTCCCGTCGAATCAGGGCGCGGTTGCCCCTACGGTTGCGAGTTCTGCACCGTCACCGGTTTCTTCGGCGACTCCATCCGTTTTCGCACCAACGAAAGCGTCGTCAACGAACTCCTGCTGCTCAAGGCCCGTGCCCGCAAAGAGAAAGGTCAAATCGCCGTCTTCTTCATCGACGACAATTTCGCCATCAACATCAAGCGCACCAAATCCCTGCTGCGCGATATCATTGCCGCCGGCGCCCAGGTAAATTGGGTGGCCCAGATCAGCGCCAACCTCCTCCGCGATCAGGAACTCGTCGACCTGATCTCCGCCTCGGGCGGCAAGTGGGTTTTCATCGGCATGGAATCGATTGATCCCGCCAACCTGAAAGATGTGAACAAGGGCTTCAACAAGCCCGAAGAATACGCCGCCGTGCTTGAACGTCTGGCCCAGCGCAACGTCTATGCCATCACTTCCTTCATCTTTGGCATGGATAACGATACCGTCGGCTCCGCCGAGCGCACACTCCAGCAGATCCGCACCTGGCCGCCGGGTCTGCCGATTTTCGGCCTGCTCACTCCACTCCCCGGCACTCCGCTGCTCAAGCGTCTCGCGGACGCGGGCCGGCTCACTCGCCCCAAACATTGGCAGGAATTCATTCCCTTCGCCATGGCTCACACTCCACTCAAGATGAGCATCGAAGAAGCTCACGCCGAAGTGAAATATGGCTGGTCCCAGGCCTACGGCCCCGAGGCCATCGCCCAGGCTGTGGATTCGCTCAACGACCAGCCTCTCGGCTATCGCGTCAACATCTTGATCGCCCGCCTCTGCTTCCGCGGAATCTACTTTCCCATGCTCGGCCGCTTCGCCTGGTGGAAAGTGATCTCCGAAAATCGACAAACCATCTTCAAACTGACCAGGCAAGGCGTCGAAGCCTGGTGGGACTCTCGCACCAGACCCGAGCCAGCCCCGGCCATCAGCGGCGGAGATTAGAAATGTGGGTCTGACACTCAAACGCTTTTGATCGCGAAGGCCCACGACTTCGGAGAAAATCACTCGGAAAGATCACTCGGAAAGATCACGAACTCGCGAGGGGCACGACTTCAGTCGTGCCGTAGTGATCGAAAATATGATTGCGGCTTTAGCCGCCGCCTTCACCCCTTCACTGCCCCCACTCTCCTCCGCACTTCCGCCCCAAACACCTCATCCTTCAACGATCCCAAATTAATCTCCACATTGGCCAGCGCCCCCGTAATCGCCGCCCGCGCCAACGCCTGCGCCGTCGTCAAATCCGATTTCATATTCGGATTGCTAACCGCAAACAGACTCTGCACTATCCGCTCCACTTCATGAGCCTTCTCCGCCACCCCGAGCGGAACCCCGGTCGCCAGCTTCAAAGCCGCTTCGATCAACGCATCCGCCCCACCCGCATCGCCCTTCGCCAGCTTGTATGCCTTCATCACCGCATCGTAAGACTCCGCGTCCGCATCCACCGCCGTCTTTAACTCTTCCCGCAACGGCCCCAACCGCGCAATCGCCGCGCTCAACTGCGCCTCATATTGCAGATACGCTTTCTTCCCTCGCGACATCGACGCCACCATCACCCCCAGCCCCGCCGCCATCGCTCCCGCCGCCGCAGCCGCGCTGCCGCCGCCCGGCGTCGCCGTCGGAGCAGCCAGTTGCTCGATGAACGGCTCCACTCCGGCCCGCAGTCCACCCACCGCCGTCTTTCCACTCATCACAGCCGTCAGACGATTCTCAAGAATTAACGACGAATCAAAATTCTCCACCTGCAAAAACCACTCCGCCGCCTGCTCCAGCGCTTTCTTCGGAATCAGTCCCACGATCTCGCTCGAGACCGGCATCACTCCATACCGCGCCGCCTCGCGCTTCACCACTTCAAACACGCGATGCACCGGAGTCTGCTCAAAATCCGTCAGATTCATCGACACCTGCGCCAGCCCCCGCACCAGAAATCCCGCACCCTTCACGAACCGCATCCCGCCACTCGAAAACCGTACAGCCTTCGCAATCTTCTTCGCGATGTCCACATCGGGCGTATTCAAAAACACGTTGTAGGCAATCAGAAATTTCCGCGCGCCCACCACCGTCGCGCCCGCCGTGGGATGCACTCTCGGCTCGCCAAAGTCCGGCTTCCGCGCCGCATTCGTCGCAATCTCCGCCCGGATCCCTTCAAACTGCCCCCGCCGGATGTTCTCCAGATTCTGCCGCTCCGGCGTCGCCGCCGCCGCCTCGTACAAATAAACTGGAATCTGAAAACGCTTCCAAATCTCCGCCCCCACATGCCGCGCCATGGCCACGCAGTCTTCAATGGTCACGCCATCGATCGGAATGAACGGCACCACATCCGCCGCGCCCATCCGCGGATGCGCTCCCTTATGCGCATTCAGATCGATCAGCTCCGCGGCCTTCCCCACCCCGCGAATCGCCGCCTCCTGAATCGCCTCCCGCTCGCCCACCAGCGTAATCACACAGCGGTTGTGGTCGGCGTCCATCTCGCGGTCCAGCAGGTAGACGCCATCCATCTTCATGGCGTTAACAATAGCGTCAACCTTGCCGCGATCGCACCCTTCCGAAAAATTCGGCACACACTCCACTAGCGTAGACATAGGTCAGAAGCATAGCTGGGCTGGAGTGACCGAAGCAAGGCTCTCAGCCGAATCGGTAGTGTGTCCCAACATTGACTATGAGGACGCGGCAAATTCTCAATGAGTGCTATGGCCTGATTTCAGCAGCCAAGACAAACTGCGATAGAACCGTGCCGTCTTGCAACTGCAGCAGCTATTGCGGAAGGCTCTCCAGATTGAGCCATTTCAAGGCGGAGGGAAGGTCGTAGAACACACGGATTTCCGAAGGATTATCTGACATTTCAGTAAAGATTTCCCACATTCGTCCCACACCGAAGACGGCCGGATTAGCGGCAACAAAAGCGCGTTTAGATGTGAGCGAGAAGATCATACGGCGTGCCAGGACCCTGGCTTGGTCGCTCGTCATAGCGAAAGCGGTAACCGCCCGCAAATCTACGATTTGATTGAACTCCGGGTTGAAGTCTGGATCGGTCTTGGTTTGGTCTTGGCGGGCTCGGATTTCCTCCCACGTCACGCGATCCGACCCAGTGCTGATTACCAGACGGTGCTCACTGTAAACGACATAGCTGAATGGCATACTATTTTCGCCCAGAGTCTAACATCGCCGCCCTCACTTGGCGTTAAATCCCCATTTCGCTCATCGACCTCGATGGTCACACTCGGCTGATCCCAGACTCACAGTGGAAGTCTAAAGCACCTTCGTGAACCTTCGTGCCCTTCGTGGTCAATGAATTTAAAAATGCTCGTCCAGTCTCTAGCTACTTCTTCCCCCAAAACCTCCCCACTCCCAACCTCACCTGCACCGTATTCAGCCCCGGATTGTAATTACCCAGCCCCGCACTCGAAATATGCAGATAGCGCACTTCCACGCTCCAGTTATATTTTTCCCCCAGAACGTGCGTCCCCAACGCTGCGCTGGGACTGAAGTTCACCGTATTCGTATAAGCAGGAATGTCATGATTGCTGAACAGCACGCCGCCACTCAGTTCCAGATAAGGTGACAGCCGGCCCCGCCGCTCAAAATTCCACTTCAATCCCAGCGGATCGAATCCCCCCGCATAAGGCGTATTCGCCGGCTGAAAAATCAGATACACCGGAACCGCATCCACCGTGTACTCAAATCGCCCCCGCAGAATCCCCGGCAAATGCCGCCCCGTAATCACCCAGCCATAACGAAATCCCAAATCAAAAGCTTCGGTATGCTGCGTCCCTCCTGGCACCGAGTGCCCGCCCCCCGCCCATACTTGCACCTCGTTCCCGCCCTCCTCCGGCCCGGGTTCATCCTGTCCGTTGCCCAGCGCTGCCGCCAGGATGACAAATAGAAAAACACAAAAAGAGGAAACCAAAGCACCACCCCGCCAACCCGTTCGCGTCATGGTGTAAGAGGTTGCCCGACCCGCACCAATTTTGCAAGCTGATGGGTTCTACCCTGTGTTCCCCGTGCCCTCCGTGGTGAAGATTTTGACTTATGATCTAAGGAGTCATTCCACCTGCGCGTGCAACCGGTCAATAGGATTGCGGGCTTCAGCCCCCTGAGGGGATCAAGCCTGCCAGATCATTTCCTTGTCATTCCGACCGGAGCGGAGGAATCTGCTTTCCCTGGCCGTGACTTGGAGATTGACAGTTCACAATCTGTGAACTACCATGAACCATGCGGACAGTGGGCCGCGAGCGCCTTACCGGGGCCGAGAAAGATTATCCCGGTAGCGGCCTGGGCAAGGCCTTAGACACGTGGGTTCGAGTGGCCGAAGCAGCCAGATGGAGACACTTCATGGATGTCAAAGCCACTTGGAGCGGAGTCGACAACGTCCCTCCGCACGTAGTCTTCGACCTCAAAGGAAACCGCTTCCGCCTGACCTCGATCATTAATTACGACACGCAAACTGTTTTGATTTTGCGAGTGCAAAGCCACAAGGACTATACGAGAAAGGGACTGTAATCATGGCATCGCCGGCACAAGATTATCCCCGCTTGCTCAGCAAGAATTCGCCTGCCGTAATCCACACCAAGGCCGAGCACAAGCGTCACCTGGCCGAACTGGAGCGCCTGTTCCTCAAGCCATCCCTAAGCAGCGCCGAACGCCGTTATTCTGAAATGCTCGGCGTCCTGATCGAAGATTACGAGAAGAGAACTTTCCCTTTGAAATCCAAGGCCGATCCCGTGGACGTCCTAAGAGAACTCATGGCCGCCAATCGCCTTCAACAAAAGGACCTCCTCGACGTGTTCAAGCACAAAACCCTGATCTCCGAAATCCTGCACCGCAAACGCCCGCTGTCGGTAGACCACATCCGCGCCCTGGCCCGCCGCTTCCGCGTCTCCGCAGACGTCTTCATCTAGCCCGTGCGGGACAAACACTCGTTTCGGCAGGCTCGCCCTTGACCTCTTCCCTTCGACGTCCAACGTACATTATATGGTACACTTAAAGGGGGCTGCCGAAGATGGCCGAGGGCGTGGGAGCGCAGAAGGTTCCTCTCGTTTTCTTCCGCACAGATGCTGGCCGCGAGCCAGTCCGTGAATGGCTGAAAGCGCTGGATGAGTCCGAGCGTCAGGCCATCGGCAAAGACTTATTGCGGGCGCAATGGCGTTGGCCTGTGGGCATGCCGCTATGTCGCCCCATGGGAAAGGGTTTGTGGGAAGTGCGAACGGACTTGCCTGGCAAGCGCACGGCGCGGGTCCTAATTTCGCTCTACCGCGGTCACTTGGTCGCGCTGCACGGCTTCATTAAGAAAACGCGAGCCACCCCAGAGGACAACCTAACTTTAGCCCGCAAGCGCCAAAAGGAGTTGCAAACGTGAGCAAGAAGAATCTCGGATCAAGCATCGACGACTTCCTCAAGCAAGAAAACATCTTCGAAGAATCCCAGGCGCAAGCCATCAAAGAGGTCGTAGCCTGGCAACTAGCCAAGGCCATGAAGAAGAAGAAGATTTCCAAGGCCCGCATGGCCGCCCTGCTGAAAACCAGCCGTTCCCAGGTCGATCGCATTCTCGACCCCAAACACGACATCACCCTCTCCAGCCTCCAGCGCGCCGCAGCCCTGGTCGGCCATCGCGTCGTGATCGAACTCGTTTGAGGGCCAGCGCGATGCGGTCTTACATTTCTCTGCCACAATGGGATCGGGAAGGGCACGACTTTAGTCGTGCCACCAGACGCCAAAAAGAATGCGGGCTTCAGCCCCTGAGGTAATAGCAGCAGAAAGTGACGCAACGACTCTGTCCGCCGTGCTGAAACGCGTTAGTCCCCACCTTTCGCGATTTTCGAAAGGTGCGTGTTCCAAACCCTGTAACTGCATTGTGCAGGTTCACCGCACCAAGGGCACGCCCGCGGCAGCTCCACGCGTGCGACTCTGCTTCTTCGCCTCTGTCGTCTTGATCTCGGTGCGTAGTCCCAGCAGTTCGGCGTAGAGAACAAGCGTGTCCAAACTGAACTTTGCCATCTTCCCTCGCAACAAATCGCTTACCCTCGGCTGCGACGTCCCCAGCTTGTTCTGTAGCTCCTGCTGAGTGTAGCGTGCCGCGGCCTTAACGATCTTCGTGTTCAGATCGGCTTTCAGCTTCAAGGCCGCGGCCTCTGCCGGTGAGAATCCGAGATCCTCGAACAGCTTCTGTGACATACTCTCGCTCCTGTTATCGGTCGTCAGACCGTGATGTGCCGAATGATGTGCCGCATCAGACACCCCCTCCTAAAGTATACAAGTATTTATATAAGGTCCTGGCGAGGGCGACCGCCAAGCACCCCCTTGACAACTTCCCATTCCCCTCCCTATAATTGGCACTCGACAGGCGAGACTGCTAACAGCCCGCCCTAACCCTAACATTTCATAGGCTTACAGCACATTAACCCTAACCTCAACTTTGAAAGGAGTTGCACCATGGCAAAATTCAGCCCACTACATGACCGCATTCTGGTCCGTCGCGTGGAAGAAGCTTCCACCACCCGAGGCGGCATCATCATCCCAGACAGCGCCAAAGATAAACCCCAGGAAGGCGAAGTCATTTCTACCGGCAAAGGCCGCACCAACGACGAGGGCAAGACTTTCCCTCTCGCCGTTAAAGAGGGCGACCGCATCCTGTTTGGCAAGTACTCCGGCACCGAGATCAAGATTGATGGCGAAGACTTCATCATCATGAAAGAAGAAGAAGTCCTCGGCGTCCTTACCGGCTCGTCCAGCTCCGCCAGTTCGAGCAAGAAAGAAACCGTCGGCGCGCGCCGGTAACTATTTCGTCGGCGAGGTAGAGACGTAACTTGTTACGTTCTCTTGCAGCACCGCAAATGTAAGGGCGACCGGTTTTCCTTTGTGAACCTTCGTGCCCTTAGTGGTTAAAGATTTTTCAATCTCTGAAGGAGAAAAGCATCATGGCAAAACAAATCGTTCACGGCGAAGAGTCCCGCCAGGCAATCCTGCGCGGCGTCAATCTTCTTGCCGACGCTGTCAAAGTCACACTCGGCCCCAAAGGCCGCAACGTTGTTATCGAAAAGAAATTCGGTTCGCCCACCATCACCAAGGACGGCGTTACCGTTGCCAAAGAAATCGAACTGAAGGACGGCCTCGAGAACATGGGCGCCCAGATGGTTCGCGAAGTCGCCAGCAAAACATCCGACGTCGCCGGCGACGGCACCACCACCGCCACTGTTCTCGCCCAGGCAATTTATCGCGAAGGCGTGAAGACGGTTGCTGCTGGCGCCAATCCGATGGCGATGAAGCGCGGCATCGAAAAGGCCGTCGCTCTTGTCTGCGGCACCTTCGACAAAAAAACCGGCGAACGCGGCAAAGGCGAACTCGATAAATTCTCCAAGCCCGTCTCCGGCGAAATGATCGCCCAGGTCGGCACGATTAGTGCCAACAATGATGAGACTATTGGGCACATTATTGCTGAAGCGATGAAGAAGGTCGGCAAGGATGGCGTCATCACGGTGGAAGAGTCGAAGACTCTCGAGACGCAGTTGGAAGTGGTCGAGGGCATGCAGTTTGACCGCGGCTATCTGTCGCCTTACTTCGTTACCGATCCGGAGCGGATGGAAGTTGCGATTGAGAATGCTTACATCCTGATCAACGAGAAGAAGATCAGCTCCATGAAAGATCTTCTCCCGCTGCTCGAGCAGATTGCGAAGAGCGGCAAGCCGTTGCTCATCATCGCGGAAGATGTCGAAGGTGAAGCGCTGGCAACTCTGGTGGTCAACAAGCTGCGTGGCACGCTGCAAGTCGCGGCGGTCAAGGCTCCGGGCTTCGGCGATCGCCGCAAGGCGATGCTGCAGGATATCGCGATCCTCACCGGTGGCAAGGCCATCACGGAAGATCTCGGCATCAAGCTGGAGAACGTGCAGATCAGCGATCTCGGCCAGGTGAAGAAGATCACCATCGACAAGGACAACACCACACTGGTCGAAGGCAAAGGCAAGCACAGCGAGATCGAAGGCCGCGTGAAAGAAATTCGCAGCCAGATCGATAAGACCACCAGCGACTACGACCGCGAGAAGTTGCAGGAGCGGTTGGCGAAGCTGGTCGGTGGCGTAGCCGTCATCAAAGTCGGCGCCGCAACCGAAACC
>Ga0307478_10000134_pt1 | contig 87616 bp, 59 predicted proteins | sample atmos_gasesECM4C_2_FD_203713 | JGI IMG/M metagenome (GOLD analysis project Ga0307478, IMG submission 203713) | Hardwood forest soil microbial communities from Morgan-Monroe State Forest, Indiana, United States - atmos_gasesECM4C_05 | ecosystem: Environmental > Terrestrial > Soil > Temperate...
TAGGAATTTCCTGCGGCTGAAATGGCGATTTTTTGCTTGTGGCGTTCACATCTTCAGCCGGCTTGAGACGCACCATCAGCCGGTTGCCCGCCTCGTCCCACGTGTAGCCGTACGGAACAAGCAGGTCGAGCACGATCCTCGTGACGGGAGGGTCGTTCTGGAATTGCTCGGTACGAATGGCCAAAATATTTTCTTGCAGTACCGGAATCCGCTTCTGCTGCAGCCCCAAGCGAGCCTGAGTCAGATCGATGACCAACCGTGGAGGCGACTTCAGCAACTGGATCGACGGCACCACGGGACGCGTGGAAAGAACTTCGAGCGCAGGAACACCGCGATCATGCACCACGCGGACACTTGTAACGACTGCGGTCTGCGGCACCGCGGGAACTGAGCTGTTCGGACTTCCACCCGACACAGCATCCTGCGACTGAGCGCCCGCGATCAACAACAACAGAACCCCAACAAATTGAATGCCCGCTCGCGGCAAGAAAATCTCCCAGGAAAAGGTCAGCCTCTTAAAATGAACCTTATCATTTGTGAGGAATGCGGAGAAGTGGCGGATAGAGCAGCGCTGACTGGCGCGATGGTCTGACGGAAGATGAGTTGCAATCACTGAAAGCTAATGGAAAATCTGGAGACACTGCCGCAATGCAACGAGCCTGGCAGATGCCCAATCAGCCAGGCTTTAACTCTCGGGAAGAAATTCGTATTCCTCAATGATCGCGGCGACAGCCATCTGACTGCCATTGTCGCTCCCGTCAACCCGCACGACCCGCCCTTTACATTGCACGCGGATGCTTTCCGTCAGTGTAATTTCCGGCGGGAGCGTCAGCGTGAAGCCGATGGGTGATCCACTCTCGATGGGTGAGTTCAGATAGAAAGAAATACCGCGCGCGCTCACGTCGCGTATCTGAGCTGACTCGTTGTATTCTTGGCCCTCACCGCGAGCCACCGATACCGGAATTCTAAGCGCAAAACGTCGTGCAGCCCTTTTTTCCTGCTGGGCTTCTGCCATGAGTTGCTCCAAGCTATTGAAGTGGCGTCAAACTTACGCTTAATAATATGCGCACAAGAATGACGTAAACAGCATCACCCGTCAATACCACCCTTGGGGATGAACATGGCCCATTCTGGTGAGAATCGAGATGAAAACGGCCTTTATTCATGAGGTTTTTCGGATTTCTGATGCTTCCTCACTTGCACTCGCGCATCTGGGTGTAAGCTTTAAAACTGGAGCGACGCGATGGTATTCGTTCTCGACAATTACGATTCTTTTACCTACAACCTGGTGCAGTATCTCGGGGAACTCGGCGCCCAAGTCGAGGTTCGTCGCAACGACCAGGTCACAGTGGATGAGATCGATGCGATGCAACCGGAGCGCATCGTTATCTCACCCGGTCCATGCACACCGCAAGATGCAGGCATCAGCATTGATCTGATTCATCATTTTTCTGGTAAGGTTCCCATTCTGGGCGTATGCCTGGGTCACCAGGCGATCGGCGCGGCGTTCGGCGGGAAGGTGGTGCGCGCGCCTCACATCATGCACGGCAAAACCAGCGCGGTCACGCACGACAACAAAAGCGTTTTCCGCGGCCTGCCCATGCCCATGACAGCTACGCGTTACCACTCGCTGATTGTGGAAGAAAAAGATTTGCCGGCAGAACTAGAAGTGAGCGCGTGGACTACAGAGAAAGACGGAACCCGCACTATCATGGGACTGCGCCATCGAGAGTTCGCCGTCGAGGGCGTGCAGTTTCATCCCGAGAGCGTGCTGACCGATGCGGGGAAACAGTTGGTGGGAAATTTCCTGAGTCTGTGAAAGCTGGGCGCGACAGCGTTCGCAATGAAGTTGAGGTATTCCATGGACAACTCACCTCCTCCGGGTGACAAGTCGATTTCTTCCGACAAAGAACGCGATTCCAGGTTGATGCTGGTTGCGAACCGTGGGTACCGCGCGGTGCTCGTGCTAGCCGTGGCAGCGACGATCATGGCCGTGTCTCTGATCGTCTTAGTGTTCAGGATTCCGCATCATCATCGCGCTCGCAAACTCTCTGCGATCAAAGTAGCTCCCGCGCGAGCCGCCGCTCTGCCAGAGGGCGCATGGCGATTCATCGTATCCGGCGATTCGCGCAACTGTGGTGACGTCGTGATGCCGACCATCGCCACCCACAGCGCGCAGTTTGCCCCGGCCTTTTATTGGCACCTGGGGGACCTGCGGGCCATTTACAAAATCGATGAAGACATGGCGTTCGCAGCAGCGAAGAATGGTCAGGTGCTGGCCTGCGAAAACTATGAACGGTTAGCGTGGGGCGACTTTATAACAAATCAGATTGCCTCTTTCGGCCATGTGCCTTTCTATCTGGGAATTGGAAATCACGAGGTCATTCCGCCCAAAGGTCCCACTGAAGACGCGTTCAAGCGCGAGTTTGCCGATTGGCTCGACCTGCCAGCGCTAAAGGAACAGCGCGAGAAGGATAAGGAACCGGCCCAGCCCGAACCCTACTACCACTGGATTCAAGGCGGAGTCGACTTTATCTACCTCGACAACGCGTCGAACGCTTTTTCTCAGCCGCAATTGACCTGGCTGCAGAACCGATTGGATAGCGCAGAAAAGAACCCCGACGTACGGAGTGTGGTGGTGGGCATGCACGAGGCTCTGCCCAATAGCCTTGCTGAGTCGCACAGCATGGGCATCGACCCCGCCGGGCGTGCCAGCGGTGAAACCGCCTACAAAGCTTTGGAGAAATTCAGAGACCACACGTATCCAGACGGTCACCACAAGTCCGTTTACGTGCTGGCCAGCCACTCGCACTTTTATATGGAGAATATTTTCAATACGGACAAGCTAACTGACGGTGGGAAGAAACAGCCACTACCGGGCTGGATTGTCGGCACCGCGGGAGCGGTGCGCTATGCGCTTCCGGGCAAGTTTCCAAACGCGAAAACCGATGTGTACGGATACCTTGTGGCGACGGTGACGCCGGACGCGCCGGACAGCACGATCCAATTCTCTTTCAAAGAAGTGCAGGAGTCGGATGTGCCACAGTGGGTTCGGCAACGTTATCCGGATGCGCTGGTACCGTGGTGCTTCGCGCGCAACTCACAAAGCAAGGAGCCCAAAGTTGCGGACCTAACGCAGATTTGTCTACGAAGACGGGCGCGTCCGGCGCTCGACATTGAAATGAAGCTACGCGCCTCGAGCCAACGCCACGGCCCTCAGTAGCGCCTGGGCCTTGTTCATCGATTCCTCAAACTCGCGCACCGGATCGGAATCCGCCACTATGCCCGCGCCCGCCTGCAAGTACGCATGCTTGCCTTGCATGAGCATGGTGCGAATGCCGATGCACGAATCGAGGTTCCCGGCAAAATCTGCGTACAGAACAGATCCTCCATAGATACCGCGGCGCACAGGTTCCAGTTCCTCGATAATCTGCATGGCGCGAACCTTAGGCGCGCCGCTCAGCGTGCCCGCTGGGAAGCATGCGGCGAACGCATCGAGCGCATCGAACTCCTTGCGCAGCGTACCTTCCAGCGCCGAGACCAAGTGCATTACGTGGGAGTAGCGCTCCACGTACATCAGGTCTTTCACTTTGACCGAGCCGTATTCGCTGACGCGACCGAGATCGTTGCGGCCAAGGTCCACCAGCATGACGTGCTCGGCGCGCTCTTTCTCGTCCGTGCGCATCTGCTCTTCCAGGCGCAGGTCTTCAGCTTCGTCGCGGCCACGCGGATGCGTGCCGGCGATGGGACGATACTCCAGCTTGCGCCCCGTGACGCGCACCAACATCTCGGGAGACGAACCGAGAATCTGCGTGTCTCCCATCCGCAGAAAATACAGATAGGGTGAAGGATTCACCTGGCGCAGCGCGCGGTAAAGGTCGAACGGCTCAACTCCCGGGACGAAGTCGAGCCGCTGCGAGAGCACGACTTGAAAAATGTCGCCAGCGGCAATGTATTCCTTGCAGCGCTCCACGCTGCGCAGGAAAGCCTTCCGGCTTGTTCCCGCATGAATCTTCAGCTTCCCCGGCTTCGCCTTCGCCGTTTTGCGCCACAAAGCAGGGCGCAATCCCTCCGCCAATTTTCTTTCGAGCGCGGCGATATCGCGGACGGCGCGGTCATAAGCGCGCCGGGGATTCTCCTTCGAAACGTCGGCCGAGGCGACGATGTGAATCTGATGGCGCAGGTGATCGAAAGCCAGCAGCCGGTCGAAGAACATCAGCTCCGCGTCGGGGAGCGATAAATCGTCTTTGGCATGCTCTCCGATCTTTTCCAGTTGGCGAACCGAGTCGTAGGCAAAGTAGCCAACGGCTCCAGCGCTGAACGGCGGCAGCCCAGGCACCGCAGCTGGCTGGTGCTCGCGCAGCAACAGCTTCATGAACTCGAATGCGCTGCCTTCATGACGTTCGCGATGCCGTCCGCGCTCGATCTCGATGACACTCCCACGCGCCCGCACCTGCATGTAGGGCCGCACGCCGAGAAACGTGTAGCGTCCGACCTGCTCGCCGCGCTCCGCCGACTCCAGCAGAAAAGCGTGCGGCTCTTTTTCAGCGATGGCAAGGAAGGCCGAGACCGGCGTGAGCAGATCGGCGCTCACCGATTTCACTACCGGCACCAGCGTCGCCGAACCCGCCACTCGCGAGAACTCTTTGAACTCTGGATAGAGCATGCAGAGGGTGAGGCGCTCTCGGACTGAGAGCTGGCCTGCGCTTCATTATAGGGGACCGGGTTGCGGCTAATGTCTCCGGACAGAGTTGTCGAGCATACTTGTTGTCGAAGTCAGGACAGGCGATCCACGATCTGCTTTTGGCTGGGCAGCAGCCGGGAACGGATTTGGGTCGCCGGAAGCCAACGCGGCGAGCCCTCCCAGGAGTCGATGAGTTCGCCGGTAGTCTCCGCTTCAAACACCGTCAGGATGCAGGGAATGTCCGATGTTTCGGCTGTGGTTTGATATTCAAATAGCAGCCGGGATTTCTCAATCCGCAGGCCAGTTTCTTCAAGAACCTCGCGTACCATCGCGTGCTCGGCGGTTTCCCAGGGCATGGTGAGACCGCCGGGAAAAGACAGGCCCCGGCCATCACTGCGATCGATCACTAAGACCAGCTCTCCATTTCTGATCACGCAAACCGAGGCGCGCAAGGGACCAAAGATCGGAATGCGCGAATAAATCCCAATGCAGCTCCGCGACAGTGCGAAAAAAAGAGCGCGTTTGATGCGTTGGAATGCGGTCGGTGGCGCGGGTGGCATGGAAGGGATTAGAAGGTCATGTTAATTGTTGCGGCTGAGAATGCCAATCGGTTGCGGCTTTCGCTCTCGGCTTGTCAAGCGTCCGGTCAGACGGCAGGGATCTTTCGACTCCATTTGTCACGCGCTTCGCGCGACAAATTCCGCTCAAGATGACAGACTCGAAAGGTCATCCGAATCTAATGGGGCCGGTGGAAGCATTGGGCGGTTACGCCTGGGGCGCCAGCCATGTCTTGCTCGATGGCGATCTGCCCTAATTGGCCAGTGGGGCCGCCGACGTTTCCGTTTGGTGATCCTTCGGAGCTGTCGCACTGGTCCACCGCAACCACTTTGTAGGCTGGCGGCGAGTTCGACTGCGTGATTTGCGAATAGAATATCTGCGCTTGCGGGGTGGAGTTATTGGGGCAGACTTTGCCATCGTAGTTGGTGGCGCAGTCGACGTTGTTCGGGTTTTGCACGCTGCGGCAGAGCCATGCTGCCATGGCCGTGTTGGGGTAGTTGTAAGTAGGATTGTTGGCGCCGCCGTCGACGATGCTTTGCTGCAGCCAGCGTGTGTTCGAGACCGACGAGGTGCTGGTGCTCGGGACCGCGCAGCTACTGTCGTTGGTCCATGAGCCAACGCTCTCGGCGTTGCCCGCAAGGTAGGTGGGAGCCAGGCTCCATGAGGAGCCTGAGCCGAGCTGGCATCCATACTGCCCTGCAGGGCAAATGGTGACGTCTGCGGGTGGCGGCTCTTCGCAGCCTTGCTCAATGTTGCTCAGCACGGGGCCGGAGATCAGCTCGACGTTGTCGAGGAATTTGGCGGCTCCGTAATACGTCATGGAGTAGAGAATTTGGGTTGAGCCAGCGCTTACACCGTGGGCGCACATACCGGCGGTTGGGTTGGCCTGGAGAACCGGCTGGTAGATGTTGGTATCGACATAGCTCAGAAAGGTCGCGGGGCGGCAAGCGGCGGCCTGGATGTTTCCGAAGGTTCCAGACGGGAACGGGTTATTGCTAGCCTCCCAGGCGGAACTCCAGGCGATCTCCACAATCTCATACCCCTGTTGAAAGTAGTACTGCACCATGGCTGCTGCGTCTGGGGAACCTTTGGCCACCGGTTGAGTGCCGTCCCCCCCGTCGAAGTAGACAATGACGCCCTTGACCGGCCCGGAAATGATCCCGGAAGGGCTTAGGTAGCCGTAGGTGAAGGCCAAATCGCCGACGTTGGGACAGGAGGCCAGCGTGGCCGAAACGCAATTCATGGGATGGTTCGTGCCCGCGGTGTCGGTATATTGAAACCACTCTCCTGCCGGGCAAGCGGACAACGCCGCCGGGTTTTGGACCGCGCCGAGCGGACTGCTAGTAGTACCGCCCCCGCCGCCGGTTTGGACATTGGAGTTTGTGCTGCTGCCGCCGCCACAAGCGACCATGGCCGCGGCGATCAGGGCTGTCAAAATTACCGCCACGCCGATCGGAAGAAGTGATGATTTCGGAAAGAACATCGGGCACCCAGATTAGTTTAACCCTGTGATGCCGTTAAGGTTGCGGGGGTGGGCTTGGCTTTTTCTTAGCGTCTTCCGCTGTGGCATAGGAATGCGTCAGCGTGAGGGAAACCGATTCCGAAGCCCTGGAATCTCTAACTCGTCGCCGGCTGTTGCGAGGCCAGCAGCGGCTGCAGTGGCGGCTCGGAAGGGACGAAGATCCATGCCAGCAAGTAAGTGATTATGCCGGGACAACCTCCCGTAGCGATGGTGAGAAAGATGCAGAGCAGGCGCACCAGCGAGACATCTTGATTGAAGTGCTCGGCCAGTCCGGCGCAGACTCCGGCGATCTTTCGATTGGCGCGGGAGCGCATTAGTTTCTGAGGCGGGGGCGCAATGCCCACCGCTTTACCGCAATAGGAGCAGAGGCGGGCGTCTTCCGCGATAGCTTTGCCGCAAGCGTTGCAGTACATAATTGCCTCCTGATATCAGGTACGCGTGCTGCGGGCAAAATGTTCCCATCTGGCGTTTGTAATCCGCCGCCCTTTGCGAAACGTTACTAGGAACCCAGTCTTCGGAGTGCCACAACTTCTTTCTTGACATGGTTACCTCGGTCCGATAGCATTACTAAACAGACCGACCGGTCGGTTTTTATAGTATTCCCAGCAGTTCTGAGAGGAGCTTCCCCAGTGGCTACTATCTTCTACGAGCACGACGCGAATCCCGAGGCCCTGAAGGGCAAAACTATCGCCATCCTGGGCTACGGTAGCCAGGGACATGCGCAGGCGCAGAATTTGCGCGACAGCGGTTGCAAGGTGATTGTGGGCCTGGAGCCGACACGCCCGAGCGCGCAGCAGGCGCGGGCCGATGGCATGGTGGTGGTTGCTCCGGATGAGGCTGCCAAGCGCGCCGACTGGATCCACATGCTCACGCCCGATGAGACGCAGGCCGCCGTGTATGAGCAGTATGTGAAGCCGTATCTGCATCCCGGAAAGATTCTGGGCTTCTCGCACGGATTCAGCATTCATTTCAAGACGATCGTCCCGCCGAACGATGTCGATGTTGTGATGATCGCGCCGAAATCACCAGGGCATTTGCTGCGGCGGGTTTATAGCGAAGGTCGGGGAGTGCCGTCGCTGATCGCGATCAGCCAGGATTCGAGCAAGCGGGCTCACGAATATGCGCTGGCATACGCGCATGGCATTGGCTCAACTCGCGCTGGCGTGCTGCAGACCACGTTCAAAGAAGAAACCGAGAGTGATCTTTTCGGCGAGCAGGCGGTGCTGTGCGGAGGGTTAACCTCGCTGATCAAGAAGGGATTCGAGACTCTGGTGGAAGCTGGCTACGCGCCGGAGATCGCTTACTTCGAATGTCTGCACGAAATGAAACTGATCGTCGATTTGATCTACGAAGGCGGACTCGGGCGGATGCGGTACTCGATTTCGAATACGGCCGAGTATGGCGACCTCACGCGCGGCGAAAAGGTGGTGGGCGATGCAACGCGCGCAGCGATGAAGAAAACTTTGGCCGACATTCAGGACGGAACGTTTGCGCGGGAGTGGATTAAGGAAAACAAAAATGGTGGCTACAACTTTGCTGAGTTGCGGGAGAAAGAGCAGCAGCATCCGATTGAGATTGTGGGCGCGCAGTTGCGCGGCATGATGAGCTGGCTGCCGGGACAACAGCCGAAGAAACCGGCGGAGGCTCCGAAGAGCGAAAATCCCGAGATCCAGCCGAAACAGGTTGTGAATGCTTAAGGGAGCCGAAATCGTCCTGCGGTGCGTGCGTGCCGAAGGGGTTGACTTGGTGTTTGGATACCCCGGAGGCGCGATCATGCCGCTGTACGACGCGTTGGAGGGAAGCGGCATCCGCCACGTGCTGACGCGGCATGAGCAGGGCGCGGTATTTGCCGCGGAAGGTGTGGCGCGGGTTACGGGAAAAGTCGGCGTCGCGATTGCGACCAGCGGTCCGGGCGCGACCAACCTGGTGACCGGCATTGCCGATGCCAAGATGGATTCGGTGCCTCTGGTTTGCATCACGGGGCAAGTGCGGACCGCGATGATTGGCACCGACGCGTTTCAAGAGACCGATGTTTTCGGCGTGACCCTTTCGCTGACCAAGTGGAGCCGGCTGGTGCGGACGATTGATGAGATTCCGGAAGTCATCGCCGAGGGATTTCATTGGGCGCGCAGTGGCAGGCCGGGGCCGGTGGTCATCGATATTCCTACCGACATTTTGAAGGCTAAGAAGGAATTTTCTGGGCCGGTGAAGTTTACTCCACATGCCCGGCCGGCGGATGCGAACGCCGAAGGCGCTTTCAGCGACGCGCTTGTGGCTTTACTGCAGCGGGCAGAAAGACCAGTGGCGCTGGTGGGCGCGGGCGCGAAACTTTCGGGAGCGGTTCCAGAGTTGCGGCGATTGCTCGACGACTTAAATATTCCGACGTTCGCCACGGTTCATGGACTGGGTGCGGTTCCTCCGCAGGCGCCGTATTACCTGGGGATGGTTGGGATGCACGGAACCCGCGCGGCCAACCACGCATTGCATGAGACCGATTTGCTCATGGTTTTCGGAGCGCGACTGGATGACCGCGTGACCGGCGATCCCACGCGCTTTGCTCCGAATGCAAAGATCGTTCACTTTGAAATCGACCCGGCGGAACTGGATCGGGTGCGGCCTTGTGAGTTGTCAGTGATTGGGGATTTAGCCGACACGATTCCGGCGTTTCAAAAGGAATTACGCAACGCTTCCCTTCCCGACTGGAGCGGCTGGCGCTCGATTGCGTGCGGGCCCGAACGCGCCGAGGCTGATCCACGAGGTCTGGCGCAGCCTACGATGCGTTTTCTTGATGAGCTCTTCAGCCGGTTGCCACAAGACAACGTGGTGATTGCCGACGTTGGCCAGCATCAGATGTGGGCGGCACAACGCTACCGGTTTTCCTCCCCGCGCGGATTCATTACCTCGGGCGGCCTGGGAGCGATGGGGTTCGCTTTGCCCGCCGCAGTTGGCGTGCAACTGGCCAAACCTGATACCTGCGTGCTCTGCGTGTCCGGCGACGGCGGTTTCCAGATGAACATTCAGGAGCTGGCGACCGTACACCGTCTCGGCCTTCCCATCAAGATGGTGATTGTCGATAACAAATACCTGGGCATGGTGCGGCAGTGGCAGCAGCTGTTCTACGAGCGCAATTACGCCGAAACCGATTTGAGCGACAATCCGGACTTCGTGGAGATTGCGAAGGCTTACAAGATTCACGCATGGCGGTTGCATGAGACTGCCATGGCACAGTATCCCGTGTCGGAAGAGACGGCCGATCTGTTCGACAATTTCCTGCGTTCACCGGAGCCGGAGTTGTTGGTATTTGATTGTCATCCCGAAGCAAACGTCTATCCCATGGTTCCGGCAGGAGCGGCGCTTTCGGAGATGGTGTTTGGGGACGAGTAAGAAAGAATTGAGAAATTGGGAAATTTGGTAATTGAGTAATTTAAAGGAACGTCAGTCGCACGGTTTTAAATTTACTCAATTACTAAATTTCCCAATTACTAAATTTCCCAATTACTAAATTTCGTTTGAGGGAAAAGGACCATGCAAATCTTTCACATCCGCTACCGCAACGCGCAGGGCGCATTGATGCGAATACTCAATGCGATTTCGAAGCGCGGAATCGACCTTCCTTCGGTATACGCCAAGGCCGCTGGGCAGGATCATGCGGTCACGCTGACGCTGGAGGTTTCGCAAAAGCAGATTGGGCAGCTCAGCCGCGAGTGGTACGCGATTGTCGATGTGATCGAGGTTCGTTCCAGCGCATCGTTGCGCGAACACGAAGAGCACGCAGCGCAGTGGGGGCCGCATCCGCCGGCTTCGGCAACCGCGGCGGAACGATCGGCGCGAGCCGCGTTGGCATAGTTTAGTTCGACCCAAGTTTTCTCTGGGGGATGGTTCGACGAATGGCAGTATCAGCAGCATGATGTCTCTGGGTAAGCGTCATGCGAATTGGGGACCCTGCAGCTGGAATGCGGCCTCCTGGCATCAACCCGGCCGTAGGGTTCCCGTTTTTTTTCGACCCGACGGCCGCCGAAAGAACCAGGATTCCTCGCTTCGCTCGGAATGACAATCTCTAGACTGGAACGCTCGTAGCATCTTCACCTCTGTTGTAATCTTTCATCATGGATCTTAAGCATCGCAGCCGCGGAATTACCGACGGACGCGACCGGGCCCCGGCGCGCTCCATGTTTAAGGCGATTGGTTTCACCGACGCTGACCTGCGCAAACCTCTCATCGGCGTGGCCAATACCTGGATCGAGACCATGCCCTGTAACTTTCATTTGCGGCGGCTCTCGGCGAAAGTTAAAGAAGGAATTCGCGCCGCCGGCGGCACTCCGATGGAGTTCAACACCATCGCGATTTCCGATGGCGAAACCATGGGGACCGAAGGCATGCGGGCTTCGCTTGTCAGCCGTGAACTGATCGCGGATTCGATTGAACTGGTGTGCCGCGGGCAGTTGTTCGACGCCGTTGTGTGCGTCGTGGGCTGCGATAAGACGATTCCCGCCGCAGCAATGGCTCTGGCGCGGATGGATCTGCCGGGGATGGTGTTGTACGGCGGCACGATCGCGCCGGGCAGCTTTCACGGCAAAGACGTCACCATTCAAGATGTTTTCGAAGCGGTAGGCGCGAACGCGGCGGGAAAAATTACCGATCAGGAATTGCATGAATTGGAGAACGTGGCGTGCCCCGGCGCCGGCGCGTGCGGCGGCCAGTACACCGCGAATACCATGTCCACTGTGATGGAGATGATTGGGCTCTCTCCCATGGGCTTCAACAGCGTGCCCGCCATGGATGCCAAAAAAGATCAAGTATGTTTCGATTGCGGCAAAGTTGTCATGAACCTGTTGCACCAGGACATCCGTCCACGCAGTATTTTGACTCGGGACGCGTTTGAAAACGCGATTGCATCCGTGGCCGCGAGTGGAGGATCGACTAACGCTGTTCTGCATCTGCTGGCCATCGCGCGCGAGGCGGAAGTCGATTTGCAGATTGAAGATTTTCAGAAGGTGAGTGAACGTACGCCGTTGCTGGCTGATCTGAAGCCGTCGGGGCGCTTTGTCGCAGCCGACATGCACCGCGCCGGCGGTGTGCGATTACTGGCACGGCGATTGCTGCGGGGAAACCATCTTCATCCAGCGGCGAAAACTGTGACCGGACTTTCCATTCAGGCCGAGAGCGAGAGCGCGATTGAAACTCCGGGGCAAGAGGTGATCGCGCCGTTGGAAAAGCCGCTGAAGAAAACTGGAGGGCTAGTCATTTTGAAGGGGAATCTGGCACCCGAAGGATGCGTGGCCAAGATCAGTGGACATGAACGGCTGGAGCAGCGTGGTCCGGCACGCGTCTTCGAATCGGAAGAAGATGCCATGGCAGCCGTCACCGGCAAGAAAATTCGCGCGGGCGACGTCGTCGTGATCCGCAATGAAGGTCCCAAGGGCGGGCCGGGGATGCGCGAGATGCTGAGCGTTACGGGCGCGATCGTTGGTAAAGGATTGGGTTCATCGGTCGCGCTGTTAACCGACGGACGCTTCAGCGGCGCTACGCACGGATTGATGGCTGGCCATGTTTCGCCCGAAGCCGCTCTGGGCGGCCCCATCGCTGCGGTGCGCGACGGAGACATGATCCGCTTCGACATCAACCAGCGCATCTTGGAAGTTGAAATCAGCGACGAAGTTCTGCGCCAGCGAATGACTGCTTGGAAGCCTCCTCAGTCACGCTATCCCACCGGCGTGTTTGCCAAATATGCGGCCCTTGTCTCGTCCGCTTCACAGGGCGCGATCACGCGACCGCCCAGCTAAGTTCTAAAAAATCCCAGGCGGTCGCGCGTCGAGCCTCTATCTAGTTGGCACTCTCTATACTGTATTTGAACTTACTGCGTGCAACCGGAACTGAAAGCCGTCAGCACATTGGCCACTGCCGCCAATTGACAGTTGTAAGAGGCGCCAGTCTGGTCCGAATAACGATATAGCTGCGTCGCCGATTGGTTTGTGTTCCCCAGCAAATTGAACGACGAATCGAGTTCGAGTGTGTCGGTATGCTGAGCTGTATTCAGCAGTGAGCTGACGAATCCTTTGGGGCCCAGGAGGTTCGTGCTCACGTTGAGTTGGTAGGTTTGCTTGGCATTAGTCGTCTGGTTGATGTCGCCGTTTGACAACACAACTTCGTTGATGTCGACGACGAGCGGGAAGTTATAGTTCTGGTAAGTGATGATGCTGGGCGCGCCAGATTGGGTCACGGCGGTGCTGGCGTTGACTACGTTGCTTTGCGAAATATTCTGCACGAACTGAGTGCCGGTGATGTTGAAGGATTGGTCGCTCGAGAAATCAACAGTCTGGGCAACATTGGTGGTCACTTTGCCGTGCGAAGTATTGACGTAACCTGAAATCACAAAGCTGCGATTCGAGGTAACGTCCACCGTACCTTTAATAAAAGTTTGTTGCACGTTGAGATTTTCTTTGGTCACCGGAGAGGGCGCCGCTAGCGTGTTCTGCGTGACCGCCCCGGTAATCTGCGAAGTACCCGCATCGAGATAAAGAAGCAGCGACGCGGTCGCGGAAAAATAACTATCGGCGTTGAATACGCTGAGCGAAATGATATGCGGCTGGCCGTTGCTGAGCAATCCGGCGAACGGAGTCAGGTTGACGCGATAAGGCGTGAAGTTCAGCGTCTGCACGCCGGGGATCGGGAACCATAAGAAGGGATCGATGCCGCCGGTGAAAATCCACGGAAACACCGGGGCGACGCCGGCAGGCTGCCCATCGATGGTGATCTCGGTCTCGCGGAAGCCGGTGTTGCCGCAGCTCTCGAGCTCCGATGCAACGTCGTTGGGCACGCAGGTGTACCAGAACTCGTCGTTCGATTGGCCTTGCGCATAGACGTCGAGGTAAGCGGTCTCAACGTTGGTGGGCAGAGTGAAGGTGCCGGAGAGCGTGTCGGTAGATGTGTTCAGCGCGACTGTGCCGCCCGAGGATCCCGCGGAAAGCGCCAGCACTTGGTTGGCCGCGACTGGCGGCGTCTGGCCCTTTGCCAGCGGATAAAACTCCAATGTTGCTGAGGCGTAGATGGTGGAAGTGAGCCCGCAACATAAGGTATTGCCGATGTCGGCCTGGCCCGCTTGCGCTGTGTAGAAGATTGAACTGTAATCGGTGAGATCGTTCTCGATATGCCACGACGGCCCGAGATTCGGCGAGGGTTCGGCAGTCGTGCCGAAATAAATGTTCACCGGACCCAGCCAGAAATTCGCCGTGCGGTCATACTGAATTCCGGGATTGAGGCTGATATCCGATTCGAGAACCACTTTGGCCCACGGGCCGGGACACTCCGAAGGCGGAGCGTAATCAAAATTCTCCACATTGAAATCGAAGAACTGAGCGCCGGTGAAGAGCTGCACTACGCATGGCGTGGTCGCAGGGCGAGTGACGTTGGGATCGGCGGTTACCGTGTTCGCGGATCCGAGCTGGTAAGGTCCGGAAGCGGACGCGACGCCAACAGAGACTGCGGCAAAAAGTAGAAGGCAAAGAATGTTCCGCGAGGTGGGGGGCATGCGAATCCTCCTGGGAGATGGTGGCAAAAGCCGCGCCCGTCATGGGTTTGGGAGCAGACAGACGAATCCACGGCAGTGCCGAAGTATGCCGCGTACCGCCTGAGTCTGTCAAGGCAAGATAACGGTTCGAATAATCTGGTTTCGAATAGTCTAATTCGAATGGCTAAGGAGACGTCATGCCACGAATACGTGCGGCGGGACTTGTGAATCAAGCATCCTGCAGATCAGAAGACTCTTGCTTTCAGTGGACGGGCGCAGTCTCGGGGGCATTGGCGGTTTTCGTAAGTCTCGCTGCTGTGACAGCCGTTTGCGCCGCCCCTCCACAGTCGGAACAAGAAATCGGAACGGTTCGTCAGATCTACGATGGAACGTTATATCCCGATATCCAAGTCAACACATTCCGCAACATCGAACGATTGTTTCCTACGCGTACAGTCAAGCACGGCGAGCGTCATTATCCGCTTGAGAAGAGCGACACTCCTTTAAAGGGCGTTGAGTTCATTTCGGCGGGCAAGAAATATGACCTCTACGATTACATGTCTCTGAATCGTGTGAGCGGTTTGCTGGTGCTTAAGAATGGAAAAATTGCCTGCGAGCGATACGAACTCGGCAATAACGAGAACACGCGATGGATGTCGATGTCGATGGTGAAGTCGATCAGTTCGACTCTGGTGGGAGTTGCGATTCACGATGGCTACATCAAAAGTATTGACGACCCGGTAACGAAGTATCTGCCGACTCTCGCTGGCAGTGCCTATGACGGAGTGAGCGTTAGAAATCTGCTGCAGATGGCCTCTGGAGTGAAGTGGGATGAAACCTATACGAATCCCGCATCGGATCGCCGCCACATGCTCGAAACTCAACTGGCTGGTAAACCAGGATCGATCCTGGAACTGATGCGCACGCTTCCACGCGCGGGCAAGCCGGGCACGATTTGGAATTACAACCCGGGCGAGACTTTTGTTGTTGGAGAACTGATCCACGCGGCAGTGAAACGTCCGGTCGCGCAGTATTTGTCGGAACGCATATGGTCGAGGTTCGGCATTGAGTCTGACGCAACGTGGTGGCTTGAGTCGCCGGACGGCCAGGAGATCGGAGGCAGTGGTCTGAGCGCCTCTCTCCGCGACTATGGCCGCTTCGGGCTCTTTTTCATGAACGGCGGCGTAGTGGGAGAGGAAAAACTTCTTCCGGAAAATTGGATCAGCGAGGCGACAAGCAGCAAAATCATTGGCAGCAAAAAAATCGACTACGGCTATATGTGGTGGATTGCGGACGCCGCCGCGAATCCGATTCATCGAGGTGCGTTTTATGCCAGCGGCATTTTCGGACAATCGATCTATATCAATCCGCGTGAGAATGTTGTTGTGGTGGTTTGGAGCGCCCGCCCGAAACCGACAGGAAGCAACACGATCAACGATAAGGATTTCTTTGCCGCGGTGGTAAAAGCGCTTCACTAAGCGGTAGAGGGGCTTTCTCTTCCGACCGGGAAGCATATCATCGCCCGCTGAGCATCATCCACGGAACAACGAAGCACGGAGCGGCAATGGCCTTCCAGCCATAAGCGGCAGCGCGATTCGTGAACTCGATGTGCTCTGGACACTGCGGGTCTGGGTTACGATGGCGATACCATCGCGATGACGCGGCCACTCAGCCAGCATCGAAGATATAGTCCTCGGACAAATCCCCTGGATTCCAAAGGTCACGCTACACAATCCTTTTATTGCCGCTGCCAACAGCGACGATTTTCTCAAACCCTTCCCCGACGCCGCGGAAGGAAAGATGGAGAACTCATCCAACGCGAATATCCAGGCGTACCCCCGGCATGCAGGTCTTTAGCCTTTCGGCAAAGAGTAGCAAGGGCATCGACAATTCGTGGGATTCCTCGCAACGCGCCTCGCGGAACTGCGCCAAGCGACAGCGGCTTAGAATCCTCCCCTGTCTGGCGATCGTTAAGAGCCATGGCTAAGAGGCGCGAAGACTTGTGTATGACCTTGCGGATCATGTCACGCAGGAGATAGCCTGCTTTATGTTGTACACTGACCAAATCATGAAGGAACTCCGGTGCTGCGCGCGAGTCGGCCCGCCCTGCGCGACAATTGGCTAAGATCGCAATCCTCAATCAAACCGATATCGAAACCTTGGATGACGTAAAAATTGCGGATAACCTCGCCGAGGGGCCTTGTGAGGGCGGCCACCCATCTGCTGTGGCCTGAAGCAAAATTGAACGCGTTTAAGTGCAACGGACGCCGGAAAGAATGTCGTGGCCGTTGAATGATGATATAAGACTGAAAATAGAAGTCTGGCTCACGCGGGCCGTGTGAGTGACGGGGCGAAGCTGCATTTGTTTCGTGGAGTTCATGGGTGCACCGAGTGCGCGCGGAGCCCCAACCTTGACAGATAGTCGCCTTCAACTCGCTGCTATGCTGCATACACTTGCCTGCTGTGAGGGAGAGTCACATGGAGCCGTCCGGAAGTTCTGGCGCAGTCGTTTTAGTTATGTCTTCGTCTTAGTTATGTCTTCGTCTATCCTCCATTCAAAACCGGACGGCGAGGCTGGAAAGCTCTCGTGGAGCGCTGGTTTGCTGTTGATGGCCAAACCGACGTCTTGGGTAGGCCGAAGTAGCTTCGTAGCGGTGCGGTCGGAGAATTCTCGTTCCGTCCAAGATTCACGTCAGTATTAGACTTATAGGTATCATGATCCCGGCTCTAAACGAGTCCGGCAGAGGTGTTATGGGCAGACTCAGTTGTTTCTTCCGCGCTGGCAGGAATCTTCCTGTCGCGCTGTGTTTGTGGTTGGCTGCTTCCACTTTCGCTTCGAGCCAGCAGCAGCGTTTTTCTTATACGCCGAGCACGGCCATTGATCAGTCCGATTCCCGCGCCGAGCACGAAGCGGAGCAACTGGTGTCGCTGTCCGCCGACAAGATCACCGAGATTTTGCGTGACGAACCCGGACTGCTCTTGCAGGTCAAGAAAACCGTGGTACGCAAAGCATTTGAACAGGGCAGGGTTTTAGATCCCAACGATCTCACCGATGACGCCCTGTTCCGGCTGATCCGGGAAGATCAAAACGTCCGCGTGATCGCGACCCGGGAGATCGAAGATCGTTCTTACATCCGGGCTAAGCCAACGCGCGAGGAACTGGCCAGAAACCTGCCATGCCGTCAACCGGAGCTGAGCGAAAAAGAGATTGAAAAAAACGCAGCGACAAGGGCCTCAGATCAGCAGGACATCAAGAAGATTGCGTCGCAGGAGCAACTTTATTGGGCGAAACACGACAGCGATCTGGATTGCTACCTCACGCAATATCTTCCCGGAGGTACGGCGCAATCCTTGTACGAGCAGCAGCCAATGAGTCCGACCTCTCAACCGTCGATTCCTGGCTTTCAGAATCAGCAACGTCAGAATCAGCAACCGTTGATACCTCAGCAGCAGTACCCGTTGCAGCAATATCCACCATCGCAGGGATATCCACCTTCCAATGATCCCCGCCGCCAGCTCCAAACGACCCAGACGCGTTCTGAAGATTTCTATGGCTCGGACACGGATGAAGAGGAAATGGCAGGCCTTCAGGCTGACCAGCTTTCCGGTCTCCTGAGCGCTAGTCAGACCAATTTCTCTTCGGGAATGCCAAAGGGCATGGGGCGGGGAACGTCGGGCATGTCCAGCAGTTCGGGCACGTCCGGATCAGGCATGTCGGGATCAGGTATGTCCGGTATGGCCTCCGCGTTGGGTTCTTCCGGAAGTTCTCTCCTGGGTTCGCTGGGGCGCCAGAATGGCATGAATGATTTGGGAACGCAACAATCGCGCTTCGACAACCAAACTCCCGAACCGTATCCCTCCTACATCTATCCCAAGCGGCCGCAACAACCGAGACTTCGTCACCGGCCAAATCCGTATGCGGACATTCCTTCACTCTATGACCTTTACGCGCAATACTCGAGAAAGCCGCTCAAATTGGAGCGATTCGGCGAGGATGTTTTTCGCAATGGCTCGGGAAATCTTGACGCTCTTCCCATGGACATGCCGGCTGGACCGGAGTACGTGGTGGGCTCCGGAGATGGCCTGACCATTAACCTTTCGGGAGGCATCTCGCAGCGGCTGCAGCGAGTGGTCGATCGCGAAGGCCGCATCGTTCTCCCTGAAGTTGGAGCCGTCGAAGTTTCGGGCCGCAGTTTAGCCGATGTCCAGCATCTTGTGCAGAGCGTTCTCCGCAGCCAATTTCGCGGCGTCGATGCGGATGTCTCCCTCTCCCGCATTCGCACTGTGCGCGTTTACGTAGTCGGCGATGTCGAGCGCCCCGGTGCCTATGATGTAAGTTCGCTTTCCACGCCGCTCAACGCCTTATACCTTGCCGGCGGACCAACCTCTGATGGTTCGCTGCGTTTGCTCGACCACTACCGCGGCAAGCAGCTCGTAGAGCGAGTGGACCTATACGACTTGTTGCTGCACGGCGTCACGGGAAATATGCAAAACCTGCAAGCCGGCGACACCATCGAGGTTCCACCGCTAAGCGGTGAAGTCACCGTCGAGGGCATGGTGCGGCGGCCTGCAATTTACGAACTGAACGGCGACAACAGTCTTGCCGAAGTGTTGCAATTAGCTGGCGGCGTGCTTCCCACCGGAACCCTGCGTCACGTCGATGTAGAGCGCGTGCAGAGTCATGAGAGCCGCACCATGCTGCGCCTCGATATTCCCGAAAATAACAACGAGAGAGATGTCACCAAGGCACTCGAGGAGTTCAAGGTTCAGGACGGAGATAAAATCAAGATCACTCCGATCCTTCCCTATGCTGAGAAAACTGTCTATCTCGACGGTTATGTTTCCCGTCCCGGCAAGTTCGCTTATACCGACGGAATGAAGGTGACGGATCTTATCAAGTCTTACAAGGATCTGTTGCCGGAGCCAGCCACCAATCACGCCGAAATCATCCGCCTGGCCCAACCTGACAATACGCCCGTCGTGCTCGCCTTCAACCTGGGCGACGCTCTAGCCGGTAAAGATCAGGATCTGGTGCTCAAACCCTTCGACACAATTCGCATCTTCGGCAAGTACGACTTCGAGGATCCGCCGGTTATCACAATCAGCGGAGAAGTGCGCGATCCTGGTGACCATCTCACGAATGGAGCTCCGCACCTTCGGGATGCGATCTACCTTGCGGGTGGTACCACTCGCGACGCACTGCTTGACGACGCGCAGATTTACCGCAAGACGGGCGGCGGCAAGCTTGAGGTCATCAACGTCAATCTGGGTAAAGCTCTGGACGGCGACGCGAAGTACGATATCGCGCTTGAAAGCAAGGATCGTGTTTTTGTCCATCGTGATCTCAATAAACTCGACCCTCCGATGGTGTCAGTGGAAGGGGAAGTGGGCCGTCCTGGGAGATATCCTCTGGGCCAGGATATGACGGCGGCGCAGTTGGTGCGGTTGGCCGGCGGTTTCAAGCGTGGGGCTTACACCGAGCAAGCCGATCTCACCCGCTTCGAAGTGATGCAGGGCACGAAAGTGATCGGCGATCACGTGAACGTGCCCATTGCAAAAGCCATGCTGGGGGAGCCGGATTCCGATGTTCGCTTGCGCGACGGCGATGTTCTGACCATCGGCCAGATATCGGACTGGCAGGATTTATCTGCCACCGTGCAAGTCAAAGGCGAAGTTGCGCACTCCGGCGGATATGGCATTCAGCCCGGCGAACGGCTGAGCTCAGTCATCGCGCGCGCTGGAGGATTTCTTCCCACGGCGTACCCCTACGGTGCAGTTTTCCAGCGCGTCGAATTGCGACAGATGGAGGAAAAGAACAGGGCGGAACTGATCGAGCGCATTAAAGAAGAAGCCAGAAGCGTAAAGCTTGATCCCGAGATGGGTCTGGATGACCGGGCCGAGGCCAAAGCCTCGGTTATTCAGTACAAAAAGACGGTTGACGAACTGGAAAACACGCCGCCCGCCGGTCGGCTCGTGATTCATATTTCCGCCGACGTCAAGCGCTGGGCTAATACATCGGCGGACGTACAACTGCGCGCCGGAGACGTGATTTACATTCCCAAGCGGCCCGGTGTGGTCTTTGTCGATGGATCGGTATACAACCCGACCGGCATCACCTACAAGCCGGGCAAAGACGCGGGCTGGTATCTCAAACAGGCCGGTGGTCCTAACCAGCTGGCGAATCGGAAGGGCACGTTCGTAATTCGCGCCGATGGCTCTGTGCGCGGCGGCTCCGGCACCCTCCTTGGCGGGGGTGTCGAAAATGCCGAATTACGGGCCGGCGATATGGTGGTGGTGCCGGAGCATATTTATACCTTCGGCAAACTCAAATCCACTTTGAATATTGCCCAAGTCGCGGCTTCTATCGGGTCGGCCGCGGCAATTGCGGCCTACTACGCGGGTCACTAGATTAGAAGATGACTTTCTTGAGATTTTGCCGGGCGGCACGGTCTAAATCCTGATGCGGTGCGTGGGAAGATTGTGTCTCTTGTTAACTCTATCGCTGGGGGTTTATGCGGCGGCTCAGACTAGCGCCGACCCGGCGCCTCCGGCGCCAGTTCCTCAGCCGCAGGCGGCGGAAAATCCAAGCGTGCCGCCCGCTCTGAAAGACGATCGCCGCGGCTGGCTTCTACCGGGAGAAGATCCGGAGAACCGGCTCGTGTCGCCATTTGTGAAACATTTAGTGGAAGACCAAAAGCAGTTTTGGACATTTCCCGCCCACCTTCAGACCAAGGACCTCAAGTGGGTCTTACCGGGTGCCGCAACTACCGCCTTTTTTATCTCCACCGACAGTTGGTGGGCGAAGCAAGTTCCACTCAGCCACGTGGACACCAGTAAGAAATTTTCGGATTACGTCACTTACTCATTCATCGGGCTCGGCGGAGCTTCGTTTCTTTACGGCCACATAAGGCAAGACGATCATTTATCGGAAGCCGGATTGCTTTCGGCCGAGGCCGCCATCAACAGCACGATCGTTGCCTACGCTTTTAAGGAAGTGACTCAACGCGAACGGCCTTACCAGGGCAATGGGCATGGCAACTTCTTTTCGGGAGGTAGTTCCTTTCCTTCCGAGCACTCCGCTATTGCATGGTCCGTGGCCAGCGTGTGGGCACACGAATATCCCAGCTGGTTGAGCCAAACTGCGGCTTACGGTTTAGCTTCGGCGGTGACCATCAGTCGTGTGACCGCGAAACAACATTTTCCCTCCGACGCCGTCATCGGCAGCGCCTTAGGCTGGTACTTCGGCCGGCAGGTTTATCGCGCACACCATGACCCCGAGCTCGGTGGTTCGGGCTGGGGCGCCGTCTTCGAGGATAGAGCCGGCGAAAAGGGCCGCAATCCCAACTACATGGCATCTCCTTACGTCCCACTCGATAGCTGGATATATCCTGCACTGCAGCGGCTTATTGCCTTAGGTTACGTTCAAACCGGAGTCATGGGCATGCGTCCTTGGACGCGGATGGCCTGCGCCCGCCTGCTGGATGATGCGGAAGACCGGTTTTCAGCGAATGGAGCCGAAGACCGCGAGGCGGGACGAACTTATGCTGCTCTGATCAGAGAATTCAGAGAGGAAATCGACCGGCTGGGCGGCGCTCGCAATGTCAGCGCGGGCGTGGAATCCGTTTATACCAGGATGATGGGAATTTCCGGAACTCCAGTGCGAGATGGCTACCACTTCGGCCAAACCATCACCAACGATTACGGCCGGCCCTACTGGAGCGGATTCAATGATGTGACTGGCGTCAGCGCAGACGCGGAAGCCGGGCCCGTGTCCGTTTATTTCCGCGGAGAATATCAGCACGCGCCAGCCATGCCTTCCGAATCGGCGCAAACGTTGGCTGCAGTTGCGGTGGCCGATCAAACTCCACCTCTGGCCAACGGGGCTGCGCAAACCGACCGATTTGAACTGCTCGACAGCATGGCCGCAGTTAACCTCAACAACGTTCAGATTTCTTTCGGAACACAGAGTCTGTGGCTGGGACCGAGTCAATCCGGAGCCTTCCTGCTGAGCAACAACGCCGCCCCTATTCCCATGCTGAAGGTGGATGATGTTGCGCCGCATGAGATCCCGGGATTGTCGCGACTACTGGGACCGTTCCGGGCTGAGTTTTTCCTGGGACAGCTTTCCGGGCAACATTGGGAATTCTGCACGGTTCCGTCGTGCCACGCTTTTCCCGGGTCCGTCGCAGTGGTTGGTCCGAATATCTCTCCGCAACCTTTCATCCACGGAGAGAAGATAAGTTTTCAGCCCTCGCGGAATTTTGAATTCGGGATGGGAATTACCGCGATGTTTGGCGGTCCAGGTCTGCCCGTAACTTTCGAAAACTACTTCCGCACCTATACTACGCACTCGCCCAACGCCGCCAACAATCCCGGCAAAAGGATTTCATCGGCGGATTTTTCTTATCGCGTGCCCGGTTTGAGAAACTGGTTGACCATCTACATGGATTCCTTGGTCGTGGACGAGGTTTCACCCATCGGCTCAACGCGCGCTAATGTGAACCCCGGAATCTACATGCCGCAACTGCCGGGACTCCCTAAAATGGAGTTTCGCGCCGAGGGCATCAACGAATCCAGGGCCAATGAGTTTGCGCCCGGATTTGTTTATTACGATTTGCGCCGCTATCGCACAGGTTACACGAACGACGGAAACCTTCTCGGGAACTGGATTGGCCGGGCGGGCCGGGGCGGGCAAGGTTGGCTGACATACTCGTTTTCGCCGAGGAACGAGATGCAGGCGGCTTACAGACTGCAAAACGCAGCCAACGACTTTATCGGCGGTGGCCGGCTGGTGGATTATTCCGTAAGCGGCAAGTTCACGCCTTTTCCCGAACTCACGGTCTCTGGCTTCTTGCAATACGAGCAGTGGCAATTTCCAGTGCTCGCGGCCCGTGGGCAATCAAACACGACCGCTTCTCTTCAGCTAACGTATTATCCCCATTGGCGACTTGAACGATGACGAACTCGTATAATCGCGATTACTTTGAATGCCCGCCCATCTTAGATAGAATGAACTTCATTGAGCGATCGAGGACTTAAAGTGAAACAGTCTGGAGGTGTGGAGATTTCGGCTCACCCGCTGCAAGAAATCCCAGTACGTCCTAACGGGGATGAACTGGCGCACGAACCGGTCGAGTCCTCTGCGCGACGGAGGCTTGATCGGGCATGGCTGCTGTGGGAGGATCGGCGCCTACTCTGGCATTTCACGATAGCGGGATTAGTCCTCACGACCGTCATTGCTTTTCTGCTTCCGAAACAGTACGAATCAACCATTCGTCTGATGCCGCCGGAAAAAGACTCGGGCGGGTCGCTTGCCATGATGGCTGCCATGGCAGGGTCTTCAAGTGGTTCAGGAGGGGGCGAGTCCGGGTTGGGACAGGTGGCAAGCGATCTGCTTGGCGCCAAGAGCCAGGGTGCACTCTATACCATGGTGCTGCAAGGCCGCACCATTGCCGACAGCCTGATTCAGCGATTCGACTTGCGAAAGGTTTACAGAGTTAAGTATTTAGACGATGCCCGTAAGAAGCTTGCCACCCGGACCGACATCGCTGAGGATCGCAAGAGCGGCGTAATCGTTATCAAAGTAAGGGATACCGATCCCCACCGCGCCGCCCAGTTAGCCGCGGCATACGTGGAAGAGCTGAACGTTTTGGTCTCCAAGGTGAGCACCTCCGCGGCTCGACGGGAACGTATCTTCATCGAGCAGCGACTCAAGTCGGCGAGGCAGGATTTAGACGCATCGGCAAAGGAGTTCAGCGAATTCGCCAGCCAAAATACCGCGATCGACATCCCCGAACAGGGCAAAGCCATGGTCGAGGCTGCAGCAATTTTGCAAGGCCAACTAATCGCCGCCCAATCTGAAGTGCAGGGTTTGTCTCAGGTCTACACCGAGAATAACGTTCGTTTGCGTTCCGCACGCGCGCGGGTTGAAGAGATTCAGCGTCAATTGGTAAAGATGGGTGGTTCCAATTCTAGTTTCGGTTCGGGAGGATCGGAACCAGTTAATCCGGTGACGGCTTCTAAAGACCTCGACCCAAACGATATTTATCCAGCGATTCGCAAGTTACCTTTGTTGGGCGTGAAATGGGCCGATCTCTATCTGCAGAATAAAATTCAGGAGAAGGTTTACGAACTGCTGACCGCGCAATATGAAATCTCGAAGATCGAGGAAGCCAAGGAGACCCCTTCGGTTCAAGTGTATGACACGGCCGATATCCCGGAGAAGAAGTCCTGGCCCCCCCGGTTGCTGCTGATGGCGCTTGGGACCATGTTTTCTTTTGGAATTGGCGCGGCCTGGATCTTGGGCGAAGAAACTTGGCGTAACGTAGATTCGCACGATCCCCACAAAGAGTTTGTGCAGCACGTGGGCCGCGAAATCCGAATTTCCGGTTTAAGCTCGGTCAGCCGTTTTCGGACGCACTTCAACGGAAACGGCTCGCATGCTTCCGAGGGAGCAGGCCAAGAGATCGAAGAGCGGCGAAAATCTGACTCCTCGAACGAGCTTTTATAAGGTGGCCGGCGTCGAAGTCGACCATGCGAAGTAAGTGGCTTTTTTCTAACTAGTTGTGCGCAAATGTCGGGAAACGCAAACACGCATCCGCTTGTTCCGCACTTCCCCAGCGGCGGGGAGTGGTTTTGCCGCGTCGAAAACCTCGCGGCACTGGGTTTGGCCGGTCTAGCGATTTATCTTGCGACAACTGAATCGCTGAACTGGGTGCCGTTCGTATTTGGCGGAGCCGCTGTATTGGTAATTCTCTTCGTGGACTGGCCTTATGCGGCCTTTCTGGAGTTGTGCCTGGCGGCCTCCACGCCACGCTGGTTCTTCAAGATCGGTAAGTTGCATGCGAAGCCTGAACATTTCATAGCGGCAGCCGTTGGGCTGATCCTGCTTTGCCGGATATTAGTGCTCAAGCATAAGTGGAAGCCATTGGGAAAGCCCGAGGTCTTGCTTCTGGCCTTTTTGGCAATGAACTACTTTACGTCGGCTGTGACCTCGCCAGATAAGAGTTCGACTTTGCGTTGGGCATTGCTGTTGACCCTCGCGGTCTCCCCGTTCTTCCTGCTCTGGCAAATGGTGCGGACGCGTGAGCAACTGAATCGGTTCATGGTTCTGTGGCTTTGGGTGGGCACTCTGGGAGCCCTGTTCGGAATCTTCTGTTTTCTTTCCTTCGTGGCCTTTGACACACAACTCGGAGTCACCGTTTTCGACTTCCTGGGTTTTATTCCCGCCATTCATGGCTCGCAGTGGGAACCAAACATCTTCGGCAGCTATTGCACGAGCTTTGCCGTGATGTTTCTTTTTTACTATCTGGATGCTAGCCACAAGAATCCCGCCTATCTGGCGGGTTTTCTGATCACAACCGTTGGCGCTCTGTTGAGTCTGGCCCGGCAAGGCTGGCTATGCCTGATCATTGTAGGCGGCTTGGTTCTGTTTCAAACTCTTCGCCGGACCCGCTTACGAGTGAAACATCTGGCTCCCATTCTAGCCAGCGTCGCGATCGCCTTCATTGTCGGATTCAGCGTAAGCGGCGATCTCTCGGATAGAATCACAAGCTTCAGTCTGGATAAGGCTGAAGACGACCCGACTGTAGTTCGTCGCGCCGGCATGTTGATGCTGGCCACCCGCGATATCCAGGAGCACCCCGTTCTTGGCCTCGGTACCAGCAGCTTTCAGTTGCTGTACATCGCCGACAGCGACACGACCTACCAGGGGTTGGATAATGCGTGGCTGGGAAGTTTTTTCTTCGGAATCGTGCACGATACTGGTGCGATTGGAATGATTTTGTTTTTGTGGCTCATCGTGACTCTGGGACGGCGAGCCTGGCGGATTTTGACCGCCCCCGTCCACGCAGCCGCGACTACGGCCGTGGGTGCGCTCTCGGCGGGTGTGCTGGTGATGTTGATCACTTACCAGTTTACCGACGCCTCTACCCTTGCCTTCACCTGGATTCAGTTCGGTCTGCTGGTTGCTGCCCTGCGAGTTGCGGAGAGCCCTGCGGAGATATAGAGCGCGGCCTCTGGCTCGCAGCGCCGTAGGCACCCTCAAGTTGTTCTACATGGTTAACAGCCAGATGCGACAAAATGTGCGATCATTCTATTTCGACGGGGCGAACCCAGGTCCCATCTGACCGGAAGGATTTCAAGTTGAAGCGCTTGATTCTCTTAGGATACTTGATATGGGCGGTCGCAGGATTAGGGCAAACAAACAGCAGTATCGGCGTCCTCGACGGTATTGTCTTGGCCGACCAGTATTCCTCGACGCAGGCAGCCATCGCTGCCTTGCCATCGTCTGGCGGCGTGGTCTATCTGAGCGCGCAATCTGCTGAACATAGTTGCCCGACCTCAATCCCGTCCAATGTCGCGCTGGTCGGCTTGAACTCGTTTGCCGATTCAACCATCATAGGTACTCTAGGAATGCCAAATGTCACGACCACGCAGGTCCGTCTTGGGCCTTGCGGGGCAATTACAATTGCCGCCGGTGCCCAAAACATCCGATTACAGAACCTGACCCTGGACTTCAACAACAGCGGCAATGGCCTCATTTTTGAAAGTGCTTCCGGGGTCCAACTCTATGGAGTCTCACTTATCAAGGCAGGGAATGCCTCGACTCCAGCGCTCAGTTTCGGCTCCGAGACTTCCGCTTCATCGAACAGCGCGCAAAATACTGTTGAGCATGTGGCTATTCAATGTAACGTCAGCACGCCTTGTCTGGCTGGGATTTACCTGAATGGCCAAGGCGCTACGTTCGTCACGAACAATATATTTACCGACATCACCATCACAGGCGCCGCCCACTGCGGAATTGACCTGGAGGCCAACACGGATACGAACCAGTGGTTTGGCGGCAAGATCAATCTGAGTTCCCTGACTCCGTTCTCAGCAGCGTTTTGCTTCAATTTCAACAACCCGACTGTCGATGTAGATGCGAACGCTAACAACTTTTATGGATGGGAAGTGACTGGGAATGTAACCTATTATTGGAGGGCCGGTGTATCGAGTGGTCACGTTTTTTATGGCATCAATTCACCGCCTCCACCCTCGAACTTTAACTCAGTGGGCGGAACAGCGACCGCGGAATATCCTGCCGTATTCACTGAGACTCTCGGTGCGGCAGGCATTACGCAGGTCCAGGTTGCTCAAGTCAACGCCAACACTCTGGACCAAATCTCCGCCAGCAGATTTGCAGGCGTTTCAGCCTGTTCAGGCTCGACGAAGACCATCGCATTCCCCATCACCTATAGTTCCCAGCCAGCTGTTTTCATATTTGATGAAACAACTGCAGGCGGCATCCATTTAACCGCGAGGTCGACCGCCGGATTTACTGCGTCCTGCTCCGGCGCATCAGACAGTTTCGACTGGATGGTAGTCGGAAATCCGAATTGACATTGATTACTTCCCGTAGACCAATTCGAATCAGGTCGCACTGTAGGCCATCTGCGGGATTGACTTTCCCGAGGTCGGCGTCCGGCTGACGCAGGCCCTAATTGAAGTGGCGAACCATCACACGAGGTACAGATGTGGGGCGGGAAATTTAGGAAGGCCTTGATCGCGAAACAACGTTGCCTGTAACGACTCTTGATCTCTGGAGCTTGTCGATGAATAGCCGTGCATACGCAAAACGGTTCCTGCCAGGATTCGAGTCGCGTCTTCTGGTGCGTCGCATCGTAAATCTTCCACGCGATGTCTTTGATTCCATGACGGGTCGTCGTGACCCGCTCATCCCTCCTCACGGTCTGTGGTTCGTTGGAGGGGAAGAGGACTATAAGGCGGTCAACGAAGAGTACATGCGATACTTTGTTGACTTTGGCGGTCTACAGCCCTATCACCACGTGCTGGATGTAGGTTGTGGCATCGGTGTGATGGCGGCCCGTTTGACCAAGTTCCTGAACGCGGAGGGCTCCTACACCGGATTCGATATCGTCAAGGTCGGGGTCGACTGGGCACAAAAAAACATTGGGTCGCGATTTCCCAATTTTTCTTTCGTACATGCGAACTTATTCAACAAACACTACAACCCGACGGGAAAACTCTTGCCGGGTACTTTTCGATTTCCTTACGAAGATTCCACTTTCGATTTTGCTTTTCTGAAATCGGTGTTTACGCATCTCCTGCAAGACTCCGTACCCCACTACTTGCAAGAAGTCAGGCGCGTTCTGAAGCCCACGGGATGTTGTCTCGCCACCGCTTTTATACTGAACGAGGAGTCCACGAAATTAATCGACGAAGGCCGGAGTTCGATCGTTCTGGTACACGAACTCGATGGCTGTCGCGTAGCTGATCCTAGGTTTCCAGAATCGATCGTGGGCATTCCGGAGGCGCTCTTCAAAAGATGGTGCGCAGAAGCCGGTCTGAGCGTGGGTTCGCCAATTCATTACGGCTCCTGGTGCGGCAGAAAGGACGGCCTCAGTTACCAGGATATTTTAATTCTGGCGCCCTCCGCCTGATCGTGCAAACTTCCCTATGCCAAGACAGAAATCCCAAACCATGCGTATTGCCATGATCGGAATCAAGGCGATTCCGGCTCGCTTCGGCGGTTTTGAAACTGCGGTCGACTATCTTTCCCGCGGCTTAGTGAAGCTTGGACACCGGGTCCGGGTCTACAACCGTTCCGCGATGGCCACTTTACCCGAAACTGTGTATGAGGGAGTTGAGCTGGTCAATCTTCCGACACTCAAGTCGAAGAATCTCAGCACCATAGTGCACGCATTCTTGTGCACGATTCATATTCTATTCCATCGCGTGGATGTTGTGCACTACTACACCACCGGGGTCACATTGTTTGCCCCGCTGCCGCGCCTCTTTGGCATGAAGGTGGTGTGTTCGGTGGACGGAACCGACTGGCAGCGCTCCAAGTGGGGCTGGTTTCCGCGCTGGTACTTACGCTTTTCGGAGAAGCTGGCGGTGTTTAGCTGTCACGGACTGATCTCCGACTCCAAAGCTGTAAAGAATTATTACCAGCAAAATTATGGCGCGCCCTCGTTCTGCATTGCGTATGGAACGTGTGAGCGCCGGTCGCAGAATAGAGATGTATTGGAGCGCTTCCAGCTGTCGGATCGAGGCTATGTCTTGTTTGTCGGTCGTCTTGTTCCCGAGAACAACGTGCACCATCTCATCAAGGCATTTGAGAAGCTGTCAACCGACAAGAAACTTGTAATTGTAGGCGACGATCCTTGGGAAAGGGAATACGTGCGCTCGCTAAAATCAACCTCTGATTCGCGCATCGTCTTCACCGGCGCTATCTATGGCGACGGCTATGCACAATTGCAGCAGCATGCCTATATGTTTGCGCTTCCGGATGAAGTCGGTGGCACTCATCCCGCGCTGGTAGAGGCCATGGGATACGGCAATTGTGTGTTAGTGAATGACAACTGCTCTAATCTGGAGGTAGTATCGGACTCTGGTTTTCACTACATTGGCGCTGAAGGCGACCGGGACTTGCAGAGAAAAATGCAGCAATTAATCGATGATCCAGACTTGGTCGCCGCCTTTCGAACCCGAGCCCGCCAGCGGGCTGAAACCTATTACCGGTGGGATGATGTAGTGGAGCAACACGCGAACGCTTACCGACTACTAATGGGAAATGCTGGCGCTGCCGAAACACCTGAGCTAGCCCGTACCCCGGGTTCATAACCGTTATGGCCATCGCTTCCCGCGAAATTCACGAGCCTTTGGTTTTTTCGAGCAGTTGGAATCGCCCGGTCCAACTCGCCTGTAAGCGCGCTTTGGACGTTGTCTTTTCAGCGCTGCTTTTGGTAGCGGTTATTCCTCTGGTTGTCGTTTTAGCCGTGCTGGTTAAGCTGACCTCCCCGGGTCCCGTCTTTTATCAGTGGAAGGTGGTCGGCAAGAACGGCCGCCGCTTCACTGGCTACAAAATCCGCTCCATGCTGGTAAACGCCGACGAACTGAAAAAACAATTGGAGCACCGCAACGAAATGACGGGGCCGGTGTTCAAGATAGAAGGAGACCCTCGGATTACGGCGGTAGGCTCCTGGATGCGGCGATACAGCTTGGACGAATTGCCGCAGCTTTATAGCGTTCTCAGAGGCGACATGAGCCTGGTTGGGCCTCGTCCGCCGCTTTTTACCGAGTACGAGCGTTTTACCGAGTATCAGAAACAGAAGCTCGCCGTAAAACCCGGGATTACCTGCTTATGGCAGATCAGCGGTCGCAATCGGGTCAGTGATTTTGACGAATGGGTTGGGTTGGATTTGGAGTATATTCGCCGCTGGTCCTTATGGTTAGACCTGCGCATTTTGCTGGGAACTTGGGGGGCTGTGTTCTCCGGTTCCGGCAAGTAGGAACCGAACCGGTTACGGGTTGCAACTTTTGCTAAGGAGTAGACTTTCGCCTATGCGTGTTCTCGTGATCGGCGGCGCGGGATTCATCGGAAGCCACTTGGTGGATCGCTTTATCGAAGAGGGCTTTCAAGTGCGGGTCCTCGACAGCCTCGATCAAAAAATCCACCCCCGCGGCAAGCCGAGCTATCTTTCGCCGAAGGCGGAATTCATTAAGGGGAACGTCACGGATCCCAAGGCATTGCTGCATGCCTTGCGCGGCGCAGATGTGGTCTCGCACCAAGCCGCCTATCAGGATTACATGCTGGACTTTTCCCGGTTCCTGCATGTCAACGCTGTAGGTACCGCGCTGCTTTACGAACTCATCGTCCGTGAGCGCCTCAAGGTGAAAAAGGTCATCGTTGCCTCGTCCCAGGCGGTTTATGGCGAGGGACAGTACACATGCCCAGAGCATGGTAAGTTTCTTGCAGCACCGCGTGGCCGACAATTGCTCGCAGGCAAATGGGAAGTGACTTGCCCGTCTTGTGGGCAAGAAAGCCAGGCTGCTTTGTTGTCCGAGGAGCACACTAATCCCTATAACCAATACGCAGTTTCAAAGCTGGCCCAGGAGAAAACCGCATTGGGTCTGGGCTGGCTGCACGGGATTCCCAGCGTAGCATTGCGCTATTCCATCACCCAAGGTTCAAGGCAATCGCTATTCAACCATTATTCGGGGATTTGCCGGATATTCGTGAGTCGCGCGCGACAAGGCAAGCCTCTTTTGGTCTACGAGGATGGCAAACAGACCCGCGATTTTGTCCATGTTAAGGACGTCGTCGAGGCCAACATGCTCGTTCTTCAAAAAGAAGATGCTGACTTCCAGGCCTTCAACGTGGGAAGCGGGCGTTCAACCTCGGTGCTCGACTACGCGCAAGCCATTCGCGACAGGGTGGGGCGAAACGTCGATTTTCTGTTGCCTGGCGAGTACCGTCGCGGGGATAATCGGCACAGCGTCTCTTCCATTCAGAAGCTGAGCGCGCTCGGCTGGGCTCCGGTTCGCGGTCTCTCTGCGATCTTCGAGGACTTTTTGGAGTGGGTCGACCGCAGCGGAGGCATTCCGGAAAAATTAGCCGATGCCTACTCCGATATGAAACAATCCGGTGTGGTTTTGGCAACTGTTCACTAATTGTTGCACTTGGTAAGATCGCAGTAAGACGGCCCCGTTTCACTAAATTTTTTGAGAAAGGGCAGTGCAGCGAGATGGGTACAATCGCGAGTCGGAGAAAGATAGTCGAAGCCAGCCCTAGACTAGCCCCTCTACCCGGAGTCGAAATCTACCTGCAGACGGTTTCCGCCGTGCTGAACCGTCTCCCCTTCGACCAGATCAACCAAGTCACTGACGTGCTTTGGAATGCCTATCAGGAGAATCGCGCCGTCTATCTTTTTGGCAACGGCGGGAGCGCGGCTCTCGCCTCGCATTGCGCCTGCGACTTCGGCAAGGGCACTGTAATCAATGGAAATCGGCGCTTCCGTGTGCTCGCTCTTACGGACAACGTTCCGTTGATGACGGCATGGGCCAATGATGCCCGCTATGACGACATCTTCGCCGAGCAGCTGCGCTCTTTTCTTCAACTCAATGATGTTGTTTTCGCCATCAGCGGCAGCGGCAATTCTCCTAACGTACTGAACGCCCTCACAGCGGCGCGCGAGATGCGCGCTTTCACCGTCGGTTTGACCGGATTCAAGGGCGGCAAGATGAAGGCGCTCTGCGATCTCTGCGTGGTGGTTCCTTCGGAAAACATGCAGGTGATTGAAGATGCGCATCTTTCAGTTACTCACTCCATCTTTACTGCGGTCCGGCAGCGTCTTTGCGAATGGTCTCAGCCAGACACTGGACATCAGCCTCTGCACTGAATCTGATGTCCTTGCGTTTGCACCTTGCTCAACCCATCCGGAGAACGAATAAAAAATGAAAGCATTCCTCCTCGCGGGTGGCCATGGCGTCCGGCTGCGGCCTATCACCGACACAATTCCCAAGTGCCTGGTACCGATCCAGGGTGTACCGCTCCTATCCATCTGGTTGCAGTTGTGCAAGCGGATCGGGATTGACGAAGTCCTCATCAACGTTCATGCTCACGCTAAAACTGTTTGCGAGTTCCTGGAACGCGACTCCCATCGCATCGCGGTTCGAGTGGTCGCCGAGTCGCAACTGCTGGGCAGCGCGGGCACGCTGCGAGTCAATCGCGATTGGGCCGCCGACGACGATTTCTTTTGGGTTTTCTATGCCGACGTGCTCAACCTCGCCGACTTCGCGGGTATGTTACAGCTGCATCTCCAGCACAGGCCGGTGGCGACTCTCGGCCTCTATCACGTCCCGGATCCGCGGCGCTGCGGCATCGTAGAGATGGATCAAGCGGGCGTGATCCGCCAGTTCGTGGAAAAGCCCAAAAAACCTGCCAGCAATCTCGCCTTCTCCGGACTTATGATCGCCACGCCGGAGTTGCTCGAGGTAATACCCGAGAGCACTCCCACAGACATCGGTTTCCATGTCCTACCGCAACTAGCCGGCCGCATGCTGGGTTTCAATATTCACGATTATCTGATCGACATTGGTACTATGGAAAACTACCAGCATGCTCAAGCGACCTGGCCCGGTCTTCCGGAGCTGCCGGAGGCTTAGGCGTCGATGTCTTGCGAAGTTCGTGTGGCTACGGCAGCTCCCCGCTGTTTGCCGTGCGAAGCTCGGCCTGCGGTGCTCTCGACAAATGAGAGCCGCTGGAGAATCAACCTATGATTCGCGGAATTGTTTTCGACATGGACGGCGTGATCATCGACAGCCACCCGATCCATCGCCGCGCCTGGAAGACTTTCCTTCAGACCGTGGGCCGCGAAGTCAGCGACGGGGAACTCGATTTCATCCTCGATGGCCATAAACGTGAGGATATTCTCCGCTACTTCCTCGGCGAACTGACTCCGGCGCAGATCGCGGAGCACGGCACCCACAAGGATGAAATGTTGCGCCTGCTGGCCGAGGATATGCAGCCCCTTCCCGGGGCAGTAGATTTCTTGGATTCGCTCTGCCAGCTCGGCATCCGGATCGGACTCGCCACTTCCGCAGGCACCCACCGGGCGCATGGTACGTTGAAAGACTTGGGCCTTTCGCATTACTTTGATGCAATCGTCACCGGCGACGAGGTCGCCACCGGCAAACCCAACCCCGAGATTTACCTTCTCGTGGCCGAGCGCCTGAACGAGACGCCAGAGAATCTGCTGGCAGTAGAAGACGCAGTCTCCGGCGTAAAGGCCGCGCGGGCCGCGGGAATGCGCTGTGTTGGCATCGCCTCCACTGATCGCGCGGAACAACTGCGCGCCGCCGGCGCTGATCCCGTCGTCCCCGACTTCCAGTCGCTCTCGTTCGAGCAACTTGAACTCAGCTTGCGATGATTGAAATCCCTCAGAGAAGCAGATGAAAGTCGGAATCGACATCCACAGCATCGGCAGCCACAAGGGCGGGAATGAAACTTACTATCGCGAGCTGATCAAAGAGCTGGCCGATGTTGGCTCTGATCACGATTTTCTCCTTTACTATACCCACGCTGAAACTGCGCAACAGGTTCCGGCTCACCACCGCTTCACGCTGAAGCGCTTGTCCCCTGGCAACCCGCTATTGCGGATTCCGTTCGGAATTCCACAGCGTGTAAGCGCCGACCGGCTGGATCTCTATCACGCCCAATTCATCGTCCCGCCCTTTCTAAGATGCAAGACCGTCATTTCCATTTTCGATATAGCGTACGAACGCGTTCCTGATCTTTTTCATCCAACGCAAAGAGCCTGGCTCAAAGTGTTGGTCCCGTGGTCGGCCAGAAGGGCCGATCATATCCTCACGCTCTCGGAGCACTCAAAAAAAGATATCGTCGAGGCATACGGTATCGCCGAGGACAAGATTACGGTGACGCATCTCGCCGCCAACGATGCCTTCGTTCCCTATAACAAAGAGAAGTCCAGGGAACGGCTGGCGCAACGTTATGGAATCGAAGGCGAGTTCATTCTTTATCTTGGACGTTTGCAGGCTCGCAAGAACCTAGCCCGACTGGTCGACGCCTACGCGTCCGTGCGTAAAGCCGGCTTTCCGCAAAAGCTTGTGATCGCCGGCAAGCAGGATTCTCTCTTCGAGCCTGTACAAGCGCGCATCCAGCAGCTCAAACTAGAGGAACATATTCTTCTGCCCGGCTATATTCACGCCGAGGATGTGCCGATTTTTTACAGCGCCGCAGAGGTCTTCGTTTATCCATCACTCTACGAAGGATTCGGTCTTCCAGTCATCGAAGCCATGTCATGCGGCGTGCCGGTGATTACCTCTCGCGGCTCGTCGCTCGAAGAAGTGGCGGGGAGTGCGGCGCTGTCCATCGATCCACTCGACGTAGAAGCCATTGTTCAAGCTATAGTCAAGGTCCTCGGCGATGGCGAACTGCGTAGACAGCTTAGTAAAGCCGGACTGGCGAGAAGTAAGCAGTTCAATTATAAAGACGCGGCACGGCAGACTGTCGCAGTCTACGAGCGAGTGATGGGGACAGCAGACGCGATACAGTCGGCGCAAGCAGTGCCGAAGGTCGTCCCCAATCTTCCCCGCTAGGGACCGTGATTCTGACTTCGTGATTTTTTTTCGACTTCATGGATATTGCCCTAATTATTCACGAGCTCTTAGTCGAAGGCGGAGGCGAGCGCCAGTGCGTCTGCCTGGCGCGAGCATTGGCGCAGCACGGACATCGCGTCACGCTCTACGCATCTGCCTACGATCGTGCCAACTGCTTCCCGGAAATCTGCAAAGATTTCACGATCAAAGAACTTGGCCGGGGGCCGTTACCGTGGATCAAGAAACCGCTCTTTGTCCGCGGATATCTCGACATGCTGCGGCTGGCCGCAAAGGCCGAGGAGAAGCACGAGATTTGGAATCCCCATCACTGGCCGGCGCAATGGGGAGCGGTGTGGCTCAAGCGCAAGCTCGGCGGCGCAGTAGTCTGGATGTGCAACGACGTCCCAGATTGTCACCAGAACGCGCAGCGGCCGCGATCCCTGGCCGGCTGGATCAAAGCGCCGCTGTACTGGTTTTATTATTTCTACGACCGCAGCCAGAACCGCAAAGTCGATTTAACGCTTTTCCTTTCGAATTGGGCCGAGAGCGAATTCCAGAAAATCTACTCCGGGCGCACCTGCGTGGTGCGCAGCGGTGCCGACCCCACGCGCTTTAAGCCGGGAGGGGATCGCGCCGGAATCCGTGCCCGCTTCGGCTTCGCCGAAGACGAATTCGTTCTGTTGTGGCTCGGCATCTTCATGCCGCACCGCCGCTTGGAGGACGCCATCGCCGCCGTTCGCTTGGCTGCCGCGCGAGGGGTTAAGATCCGCCTGTTGCTGGCCGGCTCGGATCGAAGCTATCCGGAATATCTCAATTCCCTCAAAACTCTAGTGCGCGATGTGGGTTTGCAGAATGCGGTGACCTTTGCCGGCAAAGTGGCAGACGAGGAAATTTGCGATTTCTACGCCGCCTGCGATGCGTTCGTTTTTCCCAACGACCAGCAGACCTGGGGGCTCGTGGTTCTTGAAGCCATGGCCTGCGGCTGTCCGGTCCTGGTGTCGCGCGGCGCTGGAGTGCACGAGGTGGTGACGCACGGCGAAAATGCGATGCTCTTTCCGCCGAGAAATCCCGAAGCAATGGCCAAAGAGATCGAGGTCCTGGCCACCCAGCCCGACCTGCTCCGCCAGATAGCGCAGAGAGGCATGCGTCTGGCTCGCGAAACCTACAACTGGGATCGCTTCGCCGACCAGATCAGCCGCCTCTGCCAGGAAGTCGTCGCCCGCGACAGCCCGGCGCCGTTGTTACCGGAGCCTGCAGGACCGTTGACCCGTCAGTGAAGGCAGAGTAACGTCGGGCGTGGTTGGTAGCGTCGGCCTCCGGGCCAGCTGTCCCGCGGGCGACGCTACCAGCTTCGGAGGGCAGCATGAAGTCCGTTGGCCTTGTTTCGATACTCGTGCTTCTAGCGACGGTGGTGGCAAGCGCCCAGGTAAATCCCGTCCCCTTCATCGATCAGCCGCTGGTTCCCACCGCCGCCTCGCCCGGCGTCGCCGGCTTTACACTCACGATCAATGGCGCCAATTTTGTCTCTGAATCGGTAGTGAACTGGAACGGAGCGCCGCTTCCTACGACCTTCGTCAGCAGGGCGCAAGTCACTGCCGCGGTCGCGGCCTCCGATGTAGCTTCGGTGGGCACGGTTTTCGTTACGGTAGTCAATCCCACGCCGGGCCGCGTTTCCAACGTAGCTTTCTTTCAGGTTGCCACGCCACAGTCGGCGGTCGCGGTAAGCCCGGGCGCCAACCTCTTCGGTGCCGGCATCGGCGTTTTTAACGTAATCACCGGCGATTTTAACGGTGACGGCAAACTCGATCTCGCCGCCAGCGGCAGCGACAGCAAGTTTAACCCGACTCTTTTCATCGCCCTGGGCAACGGCGACGGCACGTTCCAGACTCCTGTACCCTACCCGATCTCGTTTCCCGACGTCATTGTCGCTCCAATCATTACGGGAGACTTCAACGGCGACGGCAAACTCGACGTGATTGCAGGCTTGACCGTGCTGTTAGGCAACGGCGACGGTACATTTCAGCAAGGCGTTACCTTGCCAGCGAGCATCGGATCACTGCTGGTCGCTGGCGATTTCAATAGCGACGGCAAACTCGACTTTGCGGGCTTCGACAACACCATCTGCCAGTTTACCGTGATGCTGGGAAACGGAGATGGTACTTTTCAAGCACAAACGCCGATCCAAGTAGTCTCTCCAGGGGTTTATTCTTTCGGCACTATAGTGGCGGCGGATTTCAATGGCGACGGCGTGCTCGACTTGGCTATTAACGGTGACGGTGAGGAACATGGAGGGAGCTTTCTACCTACTCTTCTGGGAAATGGCGACGGCACTTTTCAAACCGCGCTATTCGGCGGCGATGGGGCGCAAGGAAACCTGGGTCCGGTAACCGCCGCTGACTTTAACGGGGACGGCAGGCAAGATTTGGCCGGCAGTTTTTCTTTCGGCCGACCCGACGAGCCCCCTCAAACGCCCGGATTAGCCGTCGGCCTGGGCAATGGCGCCGGTGCTTTCACCTTCAATAACTATCCTAATCCCGAGTCAAGCTACTCGATTTTTTCTGGCGATTTCAACGCCGACGGCAGACTGGATCTCGCCATGGATAGCATGATCGCTCTGGGCAACGGGAACGGTACCTTTCAAACGCCAGCGATCGTCGCCGCTGGAACTTTCACGCAGGCCGTGGGCGATTTCAACGGGGACGGGCGGCCCGACCTCATCGGGGGCAGCACTACGGCTACCGCTTTCGTGTTATTACAGACGTCCGTCCTGCTTTCTCCTACTGCGCTGGTTTATCCCAGCCCGCATTTTACGGGCAGCGCCAGTGCGCCTCAGACCACAACTCTGAAAAACATCGGCAGCGCTCCGCTCGCGATCACGTCTTTCACCATCGCAGGCACGAACGCTGGTGATTTCGCCCAGACCAATAATTGCCCGTCTACTCTTGCATCCAACGCAAATTGTCAGATCAGCGTAGTCTTCACTCCGACGGCGGGAGGCACTCGGTCCGCAAATTTGCAGATCGCCTATAACGCCATCGGCAGCCCGCAAACGGTTCCGTTAAGCGGCACGGGACAAGACTTCTCCCTTGCCGCGACCGGCAAAACTACCGCGACAGTTACAACAACCCAGCCTGCTACCTACACGATTTCCGTCGCGCCCGAGGGAGGGTTCCAACAGACCGTCACTTTTACTTGTAGCGGAGCGCCCCCGCACTCGGCGTGCTCGGTAACGCCGGGTTTGATCGCCCTCAACGGCAAATCAAGCGCAACAGCAACTGTGACTGTGAGTGCGGTGAGCTCCGCCGCGCTGAAACCAACAGCCGGCAGGACGTGGTCAAATCCCTTTGCCTTCTGCTTCGTATTCTTCGGCGTGTTGAGCTCCGCGTTACTGATGCGGTCAATGCGGCATCGGCCGTGGCGTCCTCAGTTCCTCTACGGAATACCGATTCTCAGCCTGCTATCCATCGGAGTTGCTATGACTGCATGCGGCGGGGGCGGCAGTAGCGGGTCGTCGACCGGCACCTACACCCTCACCGTGACTGGCGCCTCCACCGCAGGTGCGGTTACGTTGACCCACAGCACGAATCTGACTCTCGTCGTGCAGTAGTTACGGTTTACGATCCGGCGACGTCCCGGTAGATCGCGAGGGTCTGCTCCGCGTTGCGCTGCCAACTGAACGACCGCGCGTGCTCCAGGCCTTTGCGCCGTAGCTCTTCGGCCCGAGCACGATTCTCGATTATTTCTTCCATGGCAGCAGCCAGCGCGTGCTGATCCTCTGGCGGGAAAAGTATGGCAGCATCCCCCGCCACCTCCGGCAGGCTGGAGGTGTTGCTGCACACGACCGGCGTTCCCACTGCCATCGCTTCCAGGACTGGGAATCCAAAGCCTTCATAAAGTGACGGCATTACCAGCATGCTGGCGTGAGCATATAAACCAGCGACGTGCTCATCGGGTGTATGTCCCGTCAACACAACGCAGCCGCTCAAATCCAATTCCCGAATGGTCGCGAAGACTTCGGGCGCTCCCTCAAGGGAGAGATTCTGCGACCCCGCCAAAACCACTTGCCGCTCTCCCCACTTTCCTTTATCGCGTAGAAGCGAAACCGCGCGCAACAACGTTGGAATGTTCTTCCGGTAGGAGAACGTTCCCACATGCAGAACATATCCGTTCCGTATGCCAAGCGCCTGCGCCCACTGCTGGTCGAGCGTCGCCCTGGGATGGAATCGCTGATGGTCGACACCGTAGGGAACGACGCGCACTTTGTTGAATGCAATGCCATACGCTCTCGCGATGTCGCGCTTGGAGTTCTCCGAGCCGCAAATGATGGCCGCCGCCGATCTCACCGCGGGCGGCATTACGATTTTCAAATACGTCGTCCACCAACTCGCAAAGTGGGCAGGATAAAGCAGGTACGTGACATCATGAATGGTAATCACCACCGGACAGGAAGCGGCGATCGGGGCCACGAATGCGGGTGAATGCAGCAAGTCCGCGCCATGCTTCCAAACCAGCGCCGGCAGGCAGGCGTGCGTCCAGAGCACATCGCCTGCTGTGCGAGTCGTGGCGGCGGCAAAGCCTTTTCCTGCCAGGTGCCAACCGTTCAGAACATCCATGCGCAACTCCGGACGTTTTGTAAATTGCTCCAGAAGCCGTGCCGCGTAGGTGCCCGTTCCGGCCTTGTCGCGGCGGGCGAGACAGTTGTCCCAGGCGACTCTCAGAGCGCTCATTCGATCACTGGCCAACGGCCTGTTGCGGATTAGAAGTTACGGAATTCTTGCGGGCGATCACCAACATCGCATCGTAGAGGTTGAATCGGAATATGTACGACAGCACCAGACAGCAGTTGTAGAGAATGTCCTGCTTCATTCTGGACCAGCCGGTCAACACATAATAAGGATCAGGAGTGCTTTGAATCACCGAAAAACCGGTAGCCTCAAGTAAGCGATGCAAAACCGCGGGCGTGAAGTGCGACAAGTGCACTTCATGCGTGTTGGGATCTAGGGTGATGCGGGGTAGGCCGAATTCACCGAGGCGGCGCGATTTGAAGACTTTTGCTTTCGTCAGGAATCTTCGCGTCATGGCCCGGAGCGACGCGACTTCGTTGGGCACCGCAATCACCAGAATCCCTTCGGTGCGGAGTAAGCGGTAACAAGTCTCGAGCACCGATCTGGGGTCCGGCACGTGCTCAAGCACGTGGAAAAGAGTGATGTTGTCAAAGATCCTGCCTTGGAGGGCAGAATTCTCCAGCGTTCCCGCGAATAAATCCAAATTGTATTTCTGTTTCGCGATCTGAATTGCCGTGCTAGACACCTCCGTGCCGTAAACATCGGTGTAGAAATTGCGAGCCAGCGAAAGAAATTGCCCGATCCCGCTGCCTACATCGAGTAAGGATCCATGCTTTTTGGTCTTTTTTAATTTTCTCAGCCGTCGTCTCCATAAACGATCACGTGTGCCCAGTTCACTGAGCCACGAATCGTATTGCGTTGGCCGCGAGTAAAAGGCGATCAGTTCCTCCAGCACGGGCCGGGGATTGTCGAAGACGTAACCACAGGTACGGCATCGTTGGACATTACAATCTTCGTCTACGATCTCGAGCAGGCTGCCGTTACAAACGCCGCAAAGTTCCAGTACTTCAGTCTTCATGATTTGCGCGGTACGCAAGTTTCCTCACTTTTCTTATGATACTATGACGATTTCCGGCATACCTTTAATCTCCAACGGCGCGCACTCCCCATCACAATCGATGTCAGCGAGTCGAATTAGCTTATACGAGTTTGGCGGCAGCGAAGACACGATTCGCCGGATTCAAAAACCTTTCGTCGAATTTTTTCGAAATTCGGCTCCAGTGCTGGACATCGGCTGCGGGCGCGGAATATTCCTCGAGCTTTTGTCCGACGCCGGTATCGAGGCGTGTGGAATCGATCATTCCGAGGAAGCACTGATGGCCTGCCGACAGAAGGGATTTAGCGTCAGCCGCGTAGACGCCAAGGCTTACCTCATCGCCGAGTCGGGGCGGTTTGGCGGGATTTTCTGCAGCCACGTGATTGAACACATGGCCTACGAGGAGGCGGTCTCATTCCTGGATCTTTGCTATCGTGCTCTGCGTCCGGGCGGCCTCTTGCTTTTAGTTACACCCAACCCGGAAGACATCTGCATCATGTCGGATATTTTTTGGCTGGACCCCACTCATGTTCGACCGTATCCCAAATTGCTGCTGCAGGCCATGATGGAGACGGCGGGCTTCCGCGTGCGCCTTGCCAGGCAATTCTTGGGAAGCTGGCGATTAGTTGGGAGGCGTCGCAATCTGCCGGGCTTCTTGCTGCGGCGACTGCTTCTAGGGCGACACTTTGGAAGGCCAAACACCCTGGTGCTCGCGGAAAAGAAATCCGGCCGTGGAACGATCTCGTGACAAGCCGATTGGTCGAGAGCGACGTGTCGCCTGCTCTGCCCGTTTTTGGCGGGCGTGCGGTGAGCGTGGTTAGTGTTTTTATGGTCATCGTCGCGGTGGCCGGCTATCTTCGCGAGGCCACGCTAGCCGCGCGATTCGGTCTTTCCACCACCATGGATGCTTACTTTGCCGCAGTCTTTATTCCCACTATGGTCTACATGACCTTGATTGCTGGAATGTTATCGCCGATTTTCATCCCGATCCTCTTAGAGGATGCCAAAGAAGACGACAACCGCGGCGGCAAGCTTTCGGAAACGTTCAGTGTAATTACAAACCTTATTCTGTTCCTTCTGGCGGGAATCGTTTGTTTGGGCATGATCACGGCATCCAAGTGGCTGGCCCTGCTTTTCCCGGGTTTTAGCCCCAACACCGCCGCACTCACGCTGCGCCTGATTTATATAATTTCCCCCGCGATCCTCTTTGTCGCCTTGGCCGGAGTTCTTACTGCAACCTTGAACGCCTTCCACAAGTTTGCTCTGGCTGCAATTGCGCCTGCCTTATCCAGCGTCGCGGTTGTCATCGGCGCACTTCTCGCTCGAGGAAACCAACCCATTGTATGGGTAGCAATTGCTACGGCGATCGGTTTCTTGCTCCAGTTATTGCTCCTGATACCGGCGATCGCCGCACTCGGCATTCGTTACCGGCCAGTATTGATCCTCCGGCATCCCGCTATTCGCAAGCTGATGCGACTCGGCGGGCCTTTGCTCTTGTATCTTCTGGTCGCAAATGCATCATCGTTTCTAGAACGTAATCTAGCTTCCCGGCTCTCCGCGGGAGCGGTGTCGACCGTCACTTATGCAACTCGCCTGTTCGCCGTGCCCTCGAACTTCATGGCCGCGCCCTTGGCCATCGTGGCTTATCCCCAGTTTGCCCGAGAGGCTCTGCGCGAAAATCGGGGCGAACTCGCCGGCCTGGTATCGCGCATGTTTCGGTTAGTCCTGTTTATATTTCTCCCAGCCACCATTTGGACTCTCTTGAATTCGTTGCCCTTGACCCGGCTTCTCTACGAGCGCGGACATTTTCTGTTGGAGGATTCGTTTCTAACCGCTCGAATTTTTAGCTTGTATGGAATTGGCATTCTGCCCAACGCGATCGCGGTGATTTTACTGCCCTGCTTCTACGCCGCTCACGATACTGTCACCCCCTTGTGGGTCGAGTGTATTGACCTCGTCTTTTACCTGGCCGTGGCCATATTTCTGATGAGCCACTTCGGCCTTGCGGGCCTGGCGTTCAGCCGCGGAGTGCAGTTCTATCTGGTGGCCGCGCTTCTGATGTTTGTTTTGCACAGGCGGCGTTTGCTGCGGGTTGATTTCGATCTCCTCCAATTTTCCTTTCGCGTCGGGATTGCTTCCGTCGTTATGGCGGCTATTTGTTGGATCAGTTTTCTTCCCTTGCAATCAGTTTTTGATTCGGGAAAGACCCCGCTGCGCCTGACCATTCTTCTAGCTGTCCTGGTCGTGAGCAGTTTTGCGTTCTTGGGAGTTGCGCGTCTATTCGAGCTGAACGAAGTCGACTATGTCGTGAACGCGGCGGTGGACCTGCTGACGTGGCCAAAGCCGACGTCTGCAAGTACGGCGGATCCGAGTCGAGTATCGACCCGCCCCGTTGAAACCGACAGAAAATAACGAAGTCTGTACTTCCTCTAGACCTTGAGGCTCTCCGTTGTTAATATGCAGGCACGGTCAATGCGGGGGGGGCCAATCTCAACCGTATCCGCCCTCCTTCGCTCCGAGAGTTAAGCGAATGACTCAGTTTGATTTCAACTACCGTTGCGAAGGCAATAATGGTGACGAGAAACACGGTTGCTGTTCTCCCTGGGGGAAAGTCTGAGAAATTACCCGCTCAATCAGCCAAAACCCGACTGCGGCCTTGGGTGCTGCTGGCCAGCGTGGCTGCCTTTTTCTGCCTGGCGATTGAAGTCGATCTTCTGGAACACATCGACGGTATTTCTCTCTATCTAACGTATTCCGAGGTTGCAGTTCTGGCTGGCATAGCCCTCGTGTTGGTATTGTTGGCCGCGGCGGCCTGTTGGCTTTGCGCTTTGTCCCTCGCTCAGGCCGTGGGCCTCGTGCCCGGGCTGAGACGATATAAGGCTGCCGTAGCCTGGTATCTCGGCGTAGGAATTGGGTTTTGCTACTTTGCTTACGAAGTAATCGGAGCCGCCAAGGTACTTTGCCCGCGTTGGCAGCCGTCAATAGCATTGGAGCTTTTCATCATCGCGATACTGGCTGGGCTGAGCGTTTTGGGACTCTTGAAAGGCAGCGTCGATGCCCTTCAACATTTCGGAGTCACGCGCCTGGTGCCGATCTTCCTGGTCCATTCCGCTCTCGCGATTTCAACGTTAGTCCTACTGATTAGTGACGGCACTCACTTTTTTCATGATTACGCGCCCGCGGGTCGCGCTACGGGAGCCCAGTCGCCAGACATTTACCTCATTACCATTGACGCGTTGAGCGCTGACCACACCTCGCTGACCGGTTACTCGCGCCCCACTACCCCGAACCTGGAGCGATTTGCCCAGAGCAGCTACACTTTCGATTCCTTCTTCGCCAACTCGAACTTCACCACTCCTTCAACCGCTTCGATAGTCACTGGCAAGCTGCCGTGGTCTCATCGGGTCTTTCAGTTTTCTGGCTTCCTGCGGGAAGCGGCTCGACATGAAACCCTGACCACGCTGCTCCGTCAGCGGGGCTACTACACCGCGATAATCTCCTCCAACTACGCTGCGACACCGATTTTACAGAGGATCCTGCCAAGTTATGACGCCGTGGAATATGTTCCGCCTTTGGGTTTTGGAGGCTACTGGTTTCGTCTCACAAATTTCGTGGGTTCCAAACATCAATACTTTCTGGACGCGGCTCTACCCAATCGCGTCGGGCTGATCACATTCCTCTCAGATGCTGACGCGTTGATTTTCCCTTTCCGCTATCCGTCACCAGCGGAGCCAGTTTTCGAAAAGGCGCGAACACTACTGGAGCGTTCCGATATCCCCCAACCTCGCTTCGTGTGGACTCATATACTCCCACCCCACGATCCCTACCTCGCTCCCGCACCCTACCGAGATCGTTTCGCAGGCACAAAGGGGGACCTGGCCTCAGGCGATTTCCTGAAGATGCAAAGTAAGAAGGGGCTGCCCCCAGGCATCACCCGGGACGAATTGCGCGCGCGCTACGATGAGATGGTGCTCTATGCAGACGATGTCGTGGGCCATTACCTTGACTGGCTCGAGAAGACCGGACGTCTGGATCGCTCTATCGTGATCGTTTCCGCAGATCACGGCGAGTCCTTTGAGCACGGAATGTATTTTCATGGCGGTCCAAACCTGGACAGTGATGTGATCCGGATTCCATTGGTGATCCACCTGCCGGGACAGAGACAGGGAGCCCGAATTTCGCAACCGGCTCAACAAACCGATCTACTTCCTACCATCGTCGATCTTTTGGGCGGAACGCCGCCGAACTGGGCCGACGGCAACTCGCTCAAGCCTACTTTTGAAGGCAAATCCCTCCCGGATCGCTACATCTTTAGCATGAATCTCGAGTTGGATCGCATCTTCAATCCGATCTCCAACGGCACGCTGGCGGTTATGGACGGCGAGTTCAAGTATGTGGCTCGTCTGGATACCCACCAAGAATTCCTCTATCGCTATAAAGTCGACCGCCGCGATCAGCAGAATTTGATTGCCCTTGAACCTGACGTCGCAAAGCACCTCCACGACGTTTTGTTCGCCAAGCTCAAGGAGGTAAATGAGCGCGCGGCCCTCGAACCGTGACCCCATCGCAAAGCAAAGCGACCACCGCGAAACAGCGGCTGCGTCTGTCGCTGAACTCCTGGCATCACCTGCGCCGCAGGCTTGATGCTGAGAACACCTCCGTCCCTTGGCGGACGGGCCTCGCCTACTGGATTGGCGGTGTGAGCCATACGCTGCTGACTCGAATCCAGCATGCGAGCTTCGCGGAAAAAATAAGGAGCGCAGTCCCGGCCCCTCCACTCTTTCTGCTGGGCTTCTGGCGATCTGGCACGACCTTCCTGCACGAACTGTTTTGCTGCGATCCTCGCTTCGGTTTTGCCAGCACCTACGCTTGCCTCAATACCGCTCATTTTCTGCTCACCGAACAGTGGATGCGTCAACGGCCGGTCAAGACAGCTCTTCGACCGATGGATAGCATGCGGTATTCCTGGGCTTCGCCCCAGGAGGATGAGTTCGCCCTTCTGAATCTAGGCGCCCCTTCTGCGTACGAAGCGCTTATATTTCCTTCACTGATGCGGGATCCCCGTTTGCTCCTTGACTTGCGTCGCCGTCCATCCACGGAGCTGACCCGCTGGGAAACTGCGCTCCGCTACTTCATTCGCCTGCTTACCGTACAGCAGGAGAATGCGAAGCAGGCGAAGGCGATAGTATTAAAATCTCCAACGCACGGCTTCCGCCTGCCTATCCTGCCTTCGATGTTTCCGCGCGCTCGCTACGTGGTGATCGACCGTAATCCCTACGAAGTGTTCGCATCGAACCTCAAGCTGTGGCTTACTCTGCTCGACATGTATAGCGTACAGTCTATTTCGACGGAAGAAGTCGAGGGCTTTATCCTTAAGGCGTACGTTCTACACGAAGACGCAATCGCAGAGGGATTCCGGCTAGTCGATGCAAAACGGATATCCCGAGTTCGCTACGAAGAGTTAGTAGCCGATCCCGTCCGCGAGATGGCGCGGTTGTACGACGATCTGGAGTTAGAAGACTTTGAGGCAGTACGCTCGCCGCTGGAACGCTATTTGACAAGTGTGGCCGGTCACACCAGGAATCGTCTTCGACTAACCGCCGCTCAGAAAGAGCACGTCACCTCCGCCTGGGGCGAGATCATTCGGAGCAAGGGGTATAGTTGGCCGAATGATCACCTTACTGTTGCCTAGAACCCAAGTCGGGTTAGCCTGTATAAGAAAATGCGACCTGAGTTCAAATTCGGATGGCTCGTGATTGGAATACTCTTTCTAGAAATTGTGGCAGCTCACGGCAGGTCTTCATCTGCTCCGAACGCAGTCCGTACTCAGCAAACCGAGGGCCGCATTATTTTTGCGGACCAGGAATCCGGGCGCGATCTGGGCGCGAAAATTATCGCGGCTGACGCTGCTTTGGGTTCGACGCCAGGAGAAATCCGCGTTCTTCAAGCAGGAGAGATTTCGGAGCCCGTCGTTCTTTCCCGGCAGCACCAATTGATTTGCTTCGGCGACGAGGTGAGACTAAGTTTGTCTACCTCCGCTGCGTACATTCGATTGCAGGACGATGTTCGACTACACGGCTGCACGCTCGCTTCGAGTCAAACGCTGCCCCCAGAAAGTGGCGCAGAAATTATTTCCCAGGGAACGAACAATGTCCGGATAGAGAACGTCACTTTCGTGGGCGGCGGCTACCACGTCAAGTTCAGCCGTGTTTCGAACTTTGTAATCGCGAACACTCGTCACGTTTCCATTTCTGCCCAAGGCACATCACCGATTCTTGTCGATTCGTCAACCGGCGGTCGAATCATATCTCCACGAATCAAGGGATTTGTAATGCCTACGTCCAACGTTGGTGTCCGTTTGCTAGGTGTGAATAAGAGCAGTTTCATGGAGATCACTGATCCCATCATTCAGGACGTCGATGCTTCTACTGTTCCCGGATGTGGCGGCGTCAGTTTCACGGCTTCGCATGACTCCAGCCTCCGCGGCGGCGTGATCAGCGGGCTCAAGAATTGCGATGGTGTACTCACGGAGTCAACTGACAGCGCCGCTTCCAGCGATATCGACATAATTGGAACCGTGAGCATAAACCACAATGCTTCGGCCGGGCTGGGTAAGAATGCAAATAACGGCGAGGGCTTCGACATCTATAACTCGGAGCGCGTGTCCCTTTCGCATGTAGTCTCGCGCCATAACGGCAACGATTCGAGCAATCGGCAATCCGGAATCGAGGTAAGCAATTCGAGGGACATTAGCTTCAGCCATTGTGTTTCCAGCGACAGCGGCGTTGACGGCATCAGGGTTGACGGCTCGCCCGGGGTCAAGATCACCGAATCCGAGACAAATCACAATGGCGAAGTTGGCATCCTCGTGATGCCCGCGCTTGGTCGGGTCAGCGCAACCCAGGGTGCGCCACTCCTAGATTGGGCCCCAGGGGATGCCGGCATGACTTTTTCCGCCGTCTGGCAGAAAGGCACAAAGATAGTGGTAAACGGCAAGGTCTATACGATCTCGTCCTTGCCTTCTACTACCCAGCTGGTATTGACCGCGGCGTTCCCGGACAGAAGTGGAAAGTACTCGTACAACGTGGATAGTTATGTGGAAATTACTGGTGGAGAATCGTTGGGTAATGGCCTGGCATTCGCAGACCTGCCCCCAGATCAAATGGTAGGGCACCGGGAAGGCGTATATTTCGCCGGTGGATTCTCAGGCGATCTTACCGGTCGCGTGACGCGCCTGCACGCCTCCGATACACAGGATCGAAAAACACAAACCTACGGCATCCGCGTGGAAAATCGCGCTCGCATTGTCGCGAGCAGCAACTCGATCTCCGGCAACCTCGCTGGGCAGATTCAAGACAGTCCGGGAAAAAGCTCGATCCACTAAGAAGGCTCTAAGGAGCGATCACGATCGAACCAGGACTACCTGCTGCGGGAAACGGAGAACCGGCTATTGGCGTTAGTGCGCCGCTGTTGGGGTCCACTGTAAATCCGGCGACAACGCCGTCGTAGGGAGGAAGTCCGGACGTGCCACTATTCGCCACATAAAGGAATTTGCCGGCCGGATCTGTGGCCAGGACCGACGGATTGAACCCCCAGGAACTGAACGGCGATCCGGGCACGGGCGTGAGATTGCCGTTGCCGTCGATCGAGAAACCCAGGACGGTGGCAACTCCCCAGTTGGTGACGTACAAGAATTTGCCCGACGGATGGACGACCACGTCGCTTAAGCTCGCCGGAAAAAAGTCGTACACGATCGAATTCAGCAGCGTTAACGCCCCGGAGCTAGGATCAATCGCGTACGAAAAGAGAGTGGCAGACGAGAGATCGACAGCGAACAAAAACTTGCTTGACGGGTGAACGGCTAGCGCAGTTACACCCAATCCGCCCTGCGTTGTAGGCGTGGCCACGGGAGCCACGGCGCCGGTCGTGAGACTAATCGACCCTGTCCAGATTCCGCCGGGTGAACTGGAGATGTTGGGGTTCCCGGCTCCGTATAGAAAAGTTCCGGTCGGGTTCAGCGCCACCGCAATAAACACGCCAAATCCCGGGCTGTCGGCGATGGGAGTGAGAGCCCCCGTATTTGCATCGATCAGCATAGTGACAATGTCAGATCCCTGACTCGCCCCTGGGCCGCCAGATTCATAAAGAATGTTTCCCGTGGGGTCTCCGACGAAAACATTGGGAACCGCAGTAAACAAAGGCGAACCCGCCAAAGGCGCCAGGTCACCTGCGCTATTCGGAGTAAATCCGTCAAAAGTCGTGCATGATTGGCAAGAAGGGTTAGTGTTGGGAGTGGGGGCGTTAGCTACATAGAGAAATTTACCCAGGCGATCCATACCCATGGGGCCGGGGTTAGTCCCGGAGGCGTAGGGTGATGGAGTAAACGGCGAACCAGCCAAAGCAGTTAATGCGCCGCTATTCGGGTCGATGCTATATCCAGAGATGGTGCTGGGGTACAAGTTATGAATGCCAGAATTCGCGGCATATAAGAAATTGGCAGTTGGCGATGTGGGATTAACGCCAAAGCGAAAAACATTCGAAACCCCACCACCGGGCGCAGGATTGGAAACCGTAATCTGGGCGATGCCGGCTGTGGCGATATCGCTGGCGGTAACTTGCGCCGTCAATTGATTGCTGCTGACAAAGGTGGTCGCCAGCGCATCACCGTCCCACTTCACGGTCGCATCTGGGGAGAAGCCCAAACCGGTGAGCGTCAGCGAAAAACCCGCGTCTCCCGCACTTGCATTGAATGGAGAAAAAGAGATCAAAGACGGCACGGGATTGGTAACCGGCAAGTGACTGGTGGAACTGCTTCCGCCGCCACACGACGACATGCCCAACACAACCACAAGAATCCCAATCCCCACGAGAGTTACTTGGGCCCGGAGCGCTTGTGTTACTGCCATACTGGCCTCCGATTCGACTGGAAATTATAGAACTGGCTTGAGGTGTCCGCAATCACTCGTCTTGACTAGGCCAGTCAGATCCTAGCGCGCAAGTGGATATGTTTCCCATTCCCCTCAACCCGCCGAATGACGAGAAGTTGCTATGCTAGAATTCCGGGACCCAAGAAGGAGTACCGAGAATGCAACGCAAAGCCCTCATCACTGGAATAACGGGTCAGGACGGCTCTTACCTGGCTGAGTTTCTTCTGGAAAAGAACTACCGCGTTTACGGGCTGGTCAGGCGCAGCAGCACCATTAACTTTGAGCGCATCACCCACCTCCAGGACAAAATCGAACTGATTCCGGGCGACCTGCTGGACCAAAGTTCGCTGATCACGGCCTTGCAAAAATCGGAGCCCGACGAAGTTTACAACCTGGCCGCGCAGTCATTCGTGCCGACTTCCTGGAGCCAGCCCGTGCTGACCGGCGAATTCACTGCGCTGGGAGTCACTCGCATGATCGAGGCGATCCGCGTGGTAAACCCCGCCATCCGTTTCTACCAGGCCTCGTCCAGCGAAATGTTTGGCATGGTGGCAGAGTCGCCGCAAAACGAAGCTACCCGTTTCTATCCGCGCAGCCCTTACGGCGTCGCCAAGCTCTACGGCCACTGGATCACGGTGAATGCCCGCGAGAGCTACGGTCTCTTCGGCTGTTCCGGAATTCTTTTCAACCACGAATCTCCGCGGCGCGGCATCGAATTTGTCACGAGAAAAGTAAGTTACAACGTTGCCCGCATCAAGTTGGGCCTGCAAAAAAAACTTAAGATGGGCAATCTCGAAGCAGAGCGCGATTGGGGCTTTGCCGGCGACTACGTTCGCGCCATGTGGCTGATGTTGCAGCAGGACGCCCCCGATGACTATGTGATCGCGACGGGCACATCCCATAGCGTCAAGCATTTGCTCGAACTCGCGTTTGCCCACGTCGGCTTGGATGATCGGGACCATGTAGAAATAGCCCAGGACTTCTTGCGGCCAGCCGATGTATTTCACCTTCGCGGAGATTACACGAAGGCTCGTCAGCGATTGGGTTGGGAGCCTGACGTCAGCTTTGAACGGATGATCGAAATGATGGTCGATAGCGATCTCGAACTTGTTTCGAGAACCACTCCCAAGAGCCTATCGCTTGGGGTTTACTGAAATCGATTATTGATGATAGGCCTCTCCCATCGAACTGGCTGAATTGAGACTATGGTGAACGTTTGCGTATTCTCATAACGGGCGGGACAGGATTCGTCGGAGCACACCTGATCCGATTCCTCCAGGCACAAGATCAAGATAATGAGATTTTTGTGCTCGCGTCCGGCAAACCAACTTGCCAGGAACCGGGGGTAAAATATCACGAAGCAGACATCCGCGATGCTGATGCGGTTCGTCGGCTGTTGAGAGAAATCAAGCCCGGCCACATTTACCATCTCGCGGGCATCACGGCGATCGATTTTTCCTGGGCTCATCCCCGCCTTACGTATGAGGTTAATGTTTTCGGGGCGCTGAATCTGTTCGAGGCAGCGATGAACTTGCCGCTGCCGCCGCGCGTACTAAACGTCGGCACTTCCCAAGTGTATGCTCCGGTTTCCGGAGCTTTAACTGAAGAGAGTCCGCTGCGTCCAGCCAGCCCTTACGCCGCGAGCAAAGCGATGGCCGAACTGCTGGCCACGCAATATCGAGATCGCGAAACGGGTGGCATCCTCACCGTACGGCCGTTCAACCACACCGGATGCGGGCAGCCACCCAACTTCGTCCTGCCCTCCATCGCCAAGCAGTTTGCCGAAATCGAGTTGGGCCTGAGGCCGCCGAAACTGAGCTTGGGCAACATTCATGTCGGGAGGGACTTCACAGACGTTCGAGATGTGGTGCGCGCCTACGTCTTGGTACTTGAAAAGGGCAGAACATCGGAAGTCTACAACGTGTGTTCCGGCACGCCCGTTCTTCTCTCGGACATCATCCAGATGTTCCAGAAAATCTCTGGCATCGATGTAACCCTCGACATCGATCCAAATAAAGTTCGACCGGCCGAAGTCGCGGAAATCTATGGCGACCCGGGCAAACTTCGAGCGGCAACGGGTTGGCTCAGGAAAATTACGTTGGGGAAGACAATCGAGGACATTCTGAACTGCTGGCGATCAGAGGTTAGTTAAAGGCTCCGCACCCGTCTTCGACCTTGACATGCAGAGGGGCAAAATGTGACTATTCGCGGAGTGTTCCAATTCGAGATCGAGGGAAAACATTGCGTGGACGCTGCCCCCTATTCATAGTTATGGTGTTCGTGCTCCTAGGAGTTCTTCCCTGTTATGCCTATGGCGATCCGAGCGGCGGGGCGTTGTTTCAGATCCTCATGCCGGTCTTGGCCGCGCTCTGGGGAATGTGGTTGATTTTTGCCAACAACATTCGGCGGCGGAGTTCCAATTTGCTGCGCAAATGGCGTGGCAAGCCGGAGAAAAATGCCGACTTCGCAGAAGTTTCTCTGCCCGAACCTTCGTCGAGCCAGCCGACGGGTGAAAAGTAGCGTTCCACGCGTGAACTAATGCACTTTCCAGCGACTATCTACGGATTCCGAGTGGTGTTGAGCGGGCGGGCGCGAGTCCTCGGTTGCCCAACCTCTTTGTCGCTGGGGACGGAGAGCTGACCCGATCGTGATGTGCCTTTTACGGAGTTCTTTCTGGATGGTTGGTGCCCCTCGTTACATCTTGCGTCCTTGTGCCACTTCACCCCCCCTGGGCCTGCGGGCGGCGTTCCCGAATAGGAACCTAGTTCCTCTGGAAGTATCTCTATATGAAGGCAAATAAGAAGTATCTCTATATGAAGGCAAATAAATAGTTTATTATGCTTAAAAGGTGAATCAATGAAGAAAAACCGCTTCCCACTTTGGATCCTGGCTTCGGATCTTCTGTGGGTAGCGACAGCGTTTTTTGCCGCGGATTTCTTACGCTACGGGATCGTTTGGAGCACCGCGCAAGAACGCTTCGCTCATGAGCTTCTGCCGTTCTTATTTGGGGCGTGGCTGATCTGGGCCTTGCTCTCGAACAAGATGAACCTAGATGGTTTTCGCGGAGGCTGGCACTTTCCCGCGATTGTGTCGGAGTTATTACTGGCGGTTTTGTTGTTAATGACGATCTTGTTGGCGATCAGCTATCTGGCTCAGCGTTACGTGTCGCGGCTGGCTTTTGGTTATTTTGGAATTTTGCTTCTGATCGGCTTCATTGCCATTCGCTATGGCGCGCGGCTGTTTCTTAGAGCCCGCCATCGCGCTGGTAGGGTGGGTCGTATCGTCATCGTGGGCAACGGACAGGTGGCGCGTGAGCTTGCCTCTAAAATCGAACGCCATCCCGAGATGCTGTGCAAAGTAGTCGGCACGTTATATCCTCAGGATGCTTCCGCGAATCTCGGTTTGTCGCAAAGCACGAAGCGCGGCTGCACGACTTTGTTTACACTCAAGGTCGTAGACCTCCTCCATAGCCAGCATGTGGACGAGTTGATTTTGGCGTTACAGAAGCCCTCATGGCCCGAGCTTCTCAATCTGATCGCTCGATGCCGGGAGGAAGGGATCAATGTGAGTTTAGTGCCGCAGCCTTATGAGCTGTACCTCTCGCAACCATATCTGCTCGATCTAAGTGGATTGCCGCTGCTGCGCCTACGCGAATCCTCAACATCAAGTATGTTCTTTCAATGGAAGCGCATTGTAGATTTGGTCGTTACCGCCTTGCTCGCTGCGGCAGCGGCTCCGTTGCTTCTGATTGCTGGGATCATTCTTCACTACAAGAAAGGGCAGGTATTTCGCTGGGAAACCCGCGCCGGCAAGAACGCTATACCTTTTCGCATGCTTCGGCTGAATATCGATCGCCATGCTACGGCCGTGCCGCCCTTTGAAAAGCTTATGCAACAACTTAGCATTACTGAGCTTCCACAATTATGGAACGTGCTGCGAGGAGAAATGTCCTTGGTCGGGCCTCGTCCTGAATCGCCCCATCGAGTGCAGCACTACTCAGAATGGGAGCGCCAGCGGCTGAGCGTAAAACCCGGAATTACCGGATTGGCACAAGTGAATGGTTTGCGCGAGCAGCATTCCTCGGAAGAAAAAACTCGCTTTGATCTGCAGTATCTACTGAAGCCATCGCCGTTGACCGATCTGTCGTTATTGCTGCAGACTTCCTGGACATTGATAGTCCGCATGTTTCGTCGTCCCCACCTGGGTTCTGCAGAGCGGTTGGTCTCGATGAATAGGACAGTCGCTGATTTCCGGTTCCCATCTGTCGAGGAGGCGTTGCAGCATGCTCATCGGTCGCAGCCCAGTGCGGATTAGCTTTGCTGGGGGCGGTACAGACCTGCCAGCCTATTATGAGCAATTCGGCGGCGCGGTGCTTAGCACCGCTATCAATAAATACTTCTACACCATTTTGGGCAGGCGATCCGATGGGCGGGTCCAAGTCATCTCCTCCGACCTGCGCCTTTTCGAGACTTGGCAAGACATCGCGAATATGAAGCTGGACCGCGGGGGACTTGAGGTTCCCCTAGCCGTGTTGAAAGATGTGTCTTCCAATCTTTCGGTGGATCTTTTTCTGGCTTCAGAAATTCCCCCTGGAACAGGGTTGGGGTCCTCGGCCAGTGTCTGTGTTGGCATCTTAAAAACTCTTTCTACCTATCTGGATCAGCCGCTTTCCCCGCATGAATTGGCGGATCGGGCTTTCCACATCACCAGAGATACTTTGGGACGGCATGTAGGCCGACAGGACGAGTACGCCTGCGCCTTCGGGGGGTTTAATTTTATAACCTTTGAGCGCGATGGCTCTACTCATGTGGAGCCATTAAGAATCGAGAGCGGATTGATCAACGAACTGCAGAACAATCTGATGTTGTTTTTTACTGGTTCCGCGCATCACTCATGGACGATCCTCGAAGAGCAGGAAAAATCGACCCGCAAGAAGGGTGTCGCGGTGGAAGCTTTGCACGAAGTACGCGCCCTGGCAGACAGGATGCGCGTGGTCCTGGAGCGAGGCGATCTCCACGCCTTCGGGGCGCTGCTGAATGAAGCCTGGCAGGCCAAGAAGAAAGTTTCCACGAAGATCTCGAATCAGCGCATCGATCACCTCTATGAGCTTGCGCAGCAAAACGGAGCGTTAGGAGGAAAGATAACCGGAGCGGGCGGTGGTGGATTTCTTCTTCTATACTGTGAGTCGCCGAGTCAAACGTCGGTCCGCAGTGCGTTGGCGGCGGAAGGCGTTCAGGAAATGGCTTTCGCCTTTGAAGCCCAAGGCGCCCAGGTCATCGTGAACGATCCCTTCATCGATGGCGATGAACGCGCCGGCTCGCGATGGACGTTTGTTCCAGCCTGACGCTGTCGAGTGGGCAGAACTATGGCGTACTTACCGCACCGTAAGCATGAGTGGAAGTTGCTCGCTCTTGCTTCCTACCTTGGCTGTGACCGTTAGGGTGTAACTTTCTGGGGCGCCGCCACAGGAGCAGAAGAAAAACAATACCAACAAGAGCGGCAAGAGTCCGTATCGGCGTCTGCGCGATTTAGTGCGGTCGCCGACAGGCAGAAGAACCCATCCCACCAGGACGAACGAAGCCGACAACCAAAGCGAGAGCCGATTATCGCTGGAACCGAGCGCGCTCTTCAAGGATCCCAGAGCCTTCACATTCACAGTGAAAGTAGTCGCCGCGGCAGCGCTGATTGTCTGGGTGGCCGGCAAACTGCACGTTGTACCAGCCGGAGCCGTGCAACTCAGAGCGGCTGCGCCACCGATTCCGGCGCCGCCGATCGAAAGCAAATAGGTTGCGGTCTCTCCTACTCGGACTTTCGCGAAGTTATTGCCGCCACTTGCGATGCTGAGACCTAAGCCCTCAGAAACGCCTGTGCCGGTTAGAGGAATTGTTTGCGTAGGGTTCGGGGCCGCGGCACTAATTGTGAGCGTTCCACTACGTGCACCCGCTGCGGTCGGCGTGAAAGTTACGAGTATCTGGCAAGTGGAGTAGCCCGGCGCCTGAGTCCCGCAGTTATTGGTCTGCGAGAAATCCCCAGTGACCTGCACCGACAAATCCTCGACCTCTACCGCTCCGGCATTGAGCGTAACCGCCTGGGCCGGACTCGGGGTTGTCAGTTCTTGATTAACAAACGAGAGACTGGAAGGATGGGAGCTTTGTAAACCGGCGTTGATCCCACCATTAAGATTTCCCGAGAAATTGTCGTTGTCTAGAATTGCGGTGGCATTGTTAACCAGTTCAAGGCCCCAGAGTTGAGAGCCTGTGCCTGTGTTGATGGAGGTTACTCCGGAAATTATTCCGGTGGTCGAATCAGCCCAATCGATGCCAACTTGAGTCTGCCCTCCACGGAGACTCTGGGCATTATCATTAATCACTCCGCCCAGAATTTCCTCATTGACGCTATCGACCTCCCACGCAACCGGCATCGGGTGGTTCGGGGGAGTGGGGGTGACCACAATATGCAGGTTGTCTGTAACTGAGACGATCGAATAGGTGAACCCGTCGAAAAGGAAAGGCGTCCCCGGTTGCCAGGCCAGGCTAAACCCGCCGGTTACACCGTAAAACCAAGTCACGGTCGAGCCCACACTGGTTCCGGTGCCAATTTGCGCTTCGGTGAAAGTGCCGTCGTCCTGATTGTCATTTATGGTGTTGTTGACGAGTTGAACGTTGGGGCTTCCACAGAGATCGATTCCGCCGGCCGCACCTTCACTGACATTGCAATTCGATACGACTACGTCGTCATCAAGAAAAAGCCAAATGCCGGCTTGTCGATTGCCAATATAACCAGTCCCGAGAATTGTGCAGTTGGAAATGAGGACGTGACGGCTATTGATTATGTCTAGTCCATCTCCGAGAGTCAGCGGCGCAGCAGTATTGAGCCCTTGTTGGCCATTGTAAGAAGCGTTGAGACCGGTGATGGTGATGTCGGAAGACGGGCTGGTTCCCCACGACTGGGTGGTTACTCCGTCTATTTTTGCATTGTTCGTAATCATGCCGCCGTTGATCGTGATTTGTGACGAACCATTAATCTGTATCCCGCTGCCCCCAAAATCAAAGCTGGCGTCCACATTATTGATGGAGATGTTGTTGATTGTGATCTCGGAGGAATTAAACAGGGCAAGGATGGCGGGGTAGCTCTGCTGCCCGGAGGGGAACACGAAACTCTTTACCACCAGGTCGTTCACCGATCCTCGCGAACAGTTCTTCAGGTAATATCCGTTCTGCGCCACCTCGGTTGCTGGGTCTGAGGCGGTGATACTTGTAACTGTGTTATTGGAAATAACGAAGTCGGTTATGCCCACCCAATAAACTAAGTTCCCGCCGCCCACGAAGGTCACTCCCTCGAGTTGAACTTGCGTTGCATTAAGGGATTGTACTTCGCCATTTATGGGTGTGGAGGTGGATGAGATGATGCAGTTCTCGATGCTGGTGTTGCTATTTTGATAAAGGTAGGACCCAGCATCCAGGAAGATGGTAGATTGGTTGGTGCAAACCAGATCGTGCCCAGTCGACAACGATACTTGGCCTTCGCTGATCGTTCCAGAAGAGCTAACGATAATTTGTCCGGGATTCGCGCCTAACGCTGCGTCGGCGGCGGCAATTTGCGCGCCTAGGTCTCCGCTCTGTGCAGCGACAGTGTTTTGTATAAACATCAAAATCGCAATCGAGCACAGAGCATGTTTCATCGGTACCTTATTTAAACCTCCTCCCCGATGATTGTTCCATAAGATGCCGACATTCGATCCGAAGAAAAAAGGAAAAGTGCACCACGAAGGTAAGGAGCAGGACAGATTGCAGTGCCGGACCAGCTCCCGCTAAAACAGGATGGCAGGCCACATGCTGATAGGCTGGCAGTAGGTCGCGGTGATGAATGGGCTCGCGGGTCGCCACCTACCAATTCATTTCCGCCAGGATATCCCCGGATACAGGCTCGGAATGCGAAAAGCCCGATAGGCATTTGCGCCAAGCAGATTCAATTGCCATACTGTCTGCGGAGTGGCGGTCTGAGTCACTTCCATGATCTGTGAGGCAGGCGTGGCCGACGGGATGATCTGGTCACAGAGATCGAACTCAACGTCCCCGTTGCTGAGGGTTCCAATGCTGCCACCCCACGCCGAAAACAGCCCAGGAGAATCCTGCCAGAGCAAACTCGCCAAGTTAGTGCTTTCGTCAACCTGGAAGATGGTGGCCCGGGAATAGCAATTGGACGAACATTCTGCAGCGCCGCCGGGTCCGACTCGAAAGTCTCCATTGTCCATGACCGTCATCGTCATCACTGAACCATTGACGCTCTCGACGCTAGGATAGTGCTGAGCGAAAAACCAATCGCTGTCATCCCCACTGGCGATCGTAAAATCGCCTTGATAACCCAGCTTCCACAAAATGTCGCCACCGCCGCTACCGTTGGCATAATCGATCTTGATGATCCAGCCTTGGTGGCGCATTGAGACCAGAAGGTTGCCGTCGGGGGTATAAATAATGGCGTTGCTGTGGGTCCAATCCGGAAAGAAAATGGGGTGCCGGTGGACGTCCAGGTGGTCGAACGCCGACCATGCCCATGCGACATTCCCGTTCGGATCAATGTCGATCAATGCGTCGCCGAGGACTTCTGTGATTCCCGAAGACCCTTCGAAATTCGAATATGGAACCGTGTAGTTGGCGAGAGCGATCCAGTGCCCATTGGGCAAAACGATGACATCGTGATGGAAGACGCTGATGGTGAAGGAATACCCGTTGGCCTGAAGTGATTGATTGACCTGGTCGGTGGTGACGCTCCGTACGGTATTACCCGCCAAATCGATTTCGCGCAAGTCCCCGACACCCAGGAGGAAATGTCCGTTGTCCATAAGCCTCATCGGCGTAATAGAAGAGCCATTTCCCGGGTTGTAGTACCAGATAATGTTGCCGTCGATGTCGGTAACAAATGCCAGCAATGAAGTCGGACCACCGACACCATTGAATACTTCGACCCCATCCGCAGGCTCGAGGCCTGGAGCGGGGCGGGTTACAACGATTCCGGGTGGCGTACCCGCTGAACTGGGGATCGCGCCCGTCTTAAAAGTCTGATCGGGCCCAACCCAGGTCTCGCCGTCAACTGCTTCCAGATGCGCGCGCATGTGGTAGGTTGTGTTCGGCTTCATGCCGGCTACGAGTATGCTTACCCGTTGCTGAGGCGCGGTGGTCGGCGGCGTGACCGGCATCTGCCGGCCGTAAGTGGTGTCGGTGCCGAACTCGACCCAAGCTGTAACATTTGCCTGCATGGGAGTGATGGAATACTGTGCCACCAAAGGATTCCCCGTGGCCGAAATATTGCCGGAAAGAACAGGAGAACCGATACTGCTGCCAGAGCCGCAACCAAACATCGCGAGGATCGGGAGAAGGAACGCTAAGCGCCCAAAAAACAGCAATCTCGGTATCCGCATCGGCTGTCCTTGATTTTCTTTTTTCTGAGAATTTTTCGCCGCAAGAACGTAAATGCGTATACATACATACAGTGGTTCGGGCGCCGCTGTCAAAGCCATTCCAATAGTGCCCTATCCGGATTAGGAATCCGAGAAGGTTCATTCCAACAGCCGAATATCAGAAATCCAGGGCGAGGTCTCTGCGCCAGTCGTGCAACCTGCGTTATCCTCGACAAGAGCATCGCAATAGCCAACATAACCACGACAGGATTTGGTCTTATAAACTGTCGCCTCGAATGACCAGCGTTGCGTTTGGGGGTCGCAAAACTGGCAGACAGGTCTGCTGTGCATGCCCGCAGACTAGGAAGGAAATGAGTGTTGGCTATTGGACATCAAGCTGCAGCGGCATCATGTGTGTGATGCTGCCGGAAGTTGCCGCAATCGCAACCGTGTAGGTTCCACTTGGCGTCCCCGCGTCCGTGTGAGTGGAGGAGCCCCCGCCCCCGCCACAGCCCACCAGCGTCGTTAAGGCCAGAGCTACGGCAAGCGGCCCAACACGCGACCGCCGCGTGCGATAGCGCAGCAGGAGACAGGCTGTCCCGAGAATCATCGAGAACCACGCGAGTAGGGGCGGCCCAGGCCTGAGATCTCTCTCAGAGATCGCACCGCTGCTGACTGGTGCAGTTGTTCCCACCGTGACGGTAATCGACTGCACAGTACCGCCGCTGAGCTGCAATGAAGAATTCGACAGAGTGCAGGTCGGAGGCGGAGTGACCGCTGGCGTAATACTGCAATTCAGTTTGACAACTCCGGAGAATGATCCGGACGGTCCCAGAGACAAAGAATGTCGCACTTTGTCCTTGATTGACAGATCTCGAACTCAATGACCCAGGCGCTAGTGAAAGAGTGAAGTCCGCAGCGAGTCCGGTGCCCGTAAGGGCAACTGCCTGCGGACTGCCCGGTGCCGTGTCCATCACAGACAGGTTTGCGATGCGAGATCCGCCAGCGGTCGGCGTAAATTTCACATTGACCGTACAAGTACCGACTGGCGCCAAGGGTCCTCCGCAGTTGTTCGTCTGGGTGAAGTCGGAACTGTTTATTCCCGCGATGCTAATCCCGGTCACATTCAGTGCCGCGTTTCCAGTGTTCTCAATGACGATGGCTGCGGGACTGCTGCTTACTCCGACCGCTTGCGGCGAATAGTTTTGCTGGCTTGGATATGACGTCAGAAACGGCCCATTTACCCCCGTACCGCTGAGCGCTATAGCCAGCGGGCTGATTCGAGTGCTGTCGGTAATCGTGATGTTACCCGACTGTGATCCGGTTGTGGTGGGCGAGAAAGTGACACTCACTTGACAGCTTGCTCCAGGACTGAGGCTAGCTCCGCAGTCGTTGGTCTCGGAAAAATTTCCGCTTGATACGATGCTGGCGACATTAATCTTCACGTTGCTCGGGTTACCGATATTGATGGTTTGTGGGTTGCTGATCGTGCCGGTTCCCTGGGCACCAAAACTAAGCGAAGCGGGTGCCACTGCCTTAAATGCAGCGCTCAGCATCACGTCAATCGCATCAATACCCAGATTCGGATCCCCCGCTGCCCAATCGGGAGTGCCGTCGCCATTGAAATCGCCTACCGTTAGCGAAGGCGAGAACCCACCACTCGAAAAATATTCTATCGGCTGCTGAAAGGTCCCGTCCCTATTTCCCAGAAAAATAAACGATTGTTGCCCTCCACCGTCGACGGCTAGATCCAGCTTTCCATCTCCGTTGAAATCTGCCACGACGATCGACGACGCGGCACCGAGGAATTGATAATTCACTGGAGCCTGGAATGTACCGTCTCCGTTTCCGAGGAGGATGGAGATCGAACTTGCGCCACCAACCGCTAGATCCAACTTTCCGTCTCCATTGAAATCGCCCGTTGCGACTGCCGAACCACCACCACCCGCAATACCAATATCAACATGATTCTTGAAAGTGCCATCGCCGTTACCCAGGAGGATGGACACGCCCGAACCTGCTGCGACTGCCAGATCGGGCTTGCCATCCTGGTTGAAATCGCCGGTTGCTATCTGCTGGGGGGAGCTTGCTGTGAGGTAACTAACCTGAGGCTGGAATGTACCATCGCCATTTCCAAACAGAATCGAGACAGACGATGATCCCAAGTTCGCAATGGCAAGATCAAGCTTTCCATTGCTTCTGAAGTCGCCCACGGCGACGCTTGAGGGCGCGAGACCAGCCTCGTAGTCAGTGTGTGGTTGGAAGGTGCCGTCACCGTTTCCCAACAGCACTGACACACTACCAGGACCGCAAGGTGGGTTGTTACAGTTGTTCAAAACGTTGGCAGTAACCAAGTCAACATTGCCGTTGTTCTGCAAATCGCCAGCTGCCAATGACACGGGGTGCTGACCTACGGGATACGAAACCTGTGCTTGGAACGTACCATCTCCGTTCCCCAATAGAACTGAAACTGAGTCGGCGCCCTCGTTCGTTGCTGCCAAATCCAGTTTGCTGTCCTTGTTGAAGTCAGCGGTGGCAACGGCCCAGCCACCGTTAAATTGGCCTGTAGAGTAGTTGGTCTTACCCACGAAGGTGCCGTCGCCAAATCCGAGCAGAACAGAAATGGTTCCGGGCCCCGGCTGTAGCCCGCAATCTAGAGGCCCAATAGGGGTGCATCCAGATGATGTGACGACGGCGAGATCAAGTTTCCCGTCGCCATTCAAGTCAGCTAACACAAGGCTGGATGGCGAGCTAGCGGTTCCATAATCAACTGCAGGTTGGAATGTTCCATCCCCGTTGCCAAGAAGGATCCCGACATTGATCCCGACGTTGGCTGCCACGGAAATCCCGGGCACTAGAAGATCAGGCTTGCCGTCTCCATTCACATCCGCTACCGCCACGGAGTTTCCACCCGTGTATTGCGATTGGAGTACGAAGGTTCCATCCCCTATGCCCAATAACACCCAAAGGGTCGGATACCCACCTTCATTCGGCCCATCGACTGCCAAATCCAGCTTGCCGTCACCGTTAAAGTCGCCTGCAGCCAGGAACAGTCCACCAACTCCCGAATCGATATGAGGTCCAAAAGTTCCGTCGCCCTTGCCCGGCAATACCGAAATGACTGAACTGCAAGTCACCGCCAGGTCGAGCTTCCCATCGTTATTAAAATCACCTACCGTTACAGATTGCAAAGGCATATTGGGCCGGGTTGCTGCTGTAGCATAGGTAGTCTGCGGTTGAAAGGTTCCGTCGCCATTTCCCAATAGAACCGAAACGGTAGCGTCGAACGAGTTTGCGACCGCTAAGTCCATCTTGCCATCCCCATTGAAGTCGGCCGCAACCACAGATGAAGGGAGAGCTCCGACCGCCAAGTCGATATGCGGTTGAAAGGTTCCGTCGCCATTACCCAGCAAGATGCTTACAGTGCTGGAAGTGCATTGTTTTTCAAGTGGGCAGTTTGCGTTCGCTACCGCAAGATCAACTCTCCCATCCCCATTGAAGTCTGCAGCAGCAATTGCAACCGATCCAACTCCTGTCGGATAGGTAAGTTGTGGCGCGAGTGTGCCGTTGGCTCTCCCAAGCAGAACCGAGACCGTGTTATCGGCGTAGTTGACGACCGCCAAGTCGATTAAACCGTCCCTGTTAAAATCCCCCGCGGCGATTGCAATCGCAGAGTTGCCCACCGAAAAGTCAGCTCTTCCGAAAATATAGGTTTGGCCTTGTGCTGTAACAGAAGGGAACAGCAATATGAGAAGAACAGAGATCGCCGCCAAAGGCATCGGAATAAGGAACGGGGACTTCATAGGGTAGCTCCTGTAGAGGAATGTGATTCAGGGCTTACGCCTAAGCAACAACCGAGCCGCGACTGCATCTTATACCATAAAACTGGCCGTTAAGCAGGTGTTCGCCCGCGAGCCGTGGCTGTGATGACGTTATGCAGTTCTGGATGAGAGTTTGGATGTGTCCTGTTCAACAGTGATATATTTAGCGCTCTGCCTCGTTGGTCTCGGAAGGAAGATCGAGGGAAACGGATTGATAAACTCCATGGTCCGAAATTGGAGACCAAGCGCTCCGAGCTTGGGCCTCGCGGTCGCGTCGGGCAATTCCAATTCGGCTACGGTGGCGGCTGGCGCCACTGCTAGGTATGCGCATGGAAACGATCAGTGCTACCGCAACCACTCCGTTCAAGCCGACGGTGGCGACCACATCGGGAACGAAGGCGGCGCTTCCCCCTGTCCGATTCGCTCCCCCGCGTTGGTTGTGGGCGTTCGCCTTGATGGGATTGGTTTTACTCCCGGCGACTAAGGGGGCACAGTGCTCGGCTCGCCGGTGCTTATCGGGTCTGCCGCTGTCGCTGCTTATTCTTCTCTGCTGCTCCTGTGGTGGAGGTTTCCGAGGGAACGGATTAATAAACTCGATGTTGAAAAGTGGGAAGCCGAGCAATGCGAGTGCCACAGAAGGGGTCGAGTCGTGGCAGACGCTGAACGGCCCGAAAGAATGTTGCCCTCGCAGCAATCTGTCCATGCTATGATCGCGATGTTTCTCAGTAGTTATGCGTGCGGGCATCGTATTTACAGCTGTCGTCCTACTGCGGGCCGGTACCAGCCTTGGCCTGTTGATGCGCACCGCGAATGATCCGAAAGACAACCTCACCGCCCACGTAGTCGGACAGGATGCAAGCGCTCGCTCCGCTAGTTCCGCTGAGGCCCGATTGCCGGAAAGCTTTGCAGAAGACAAACTCGACAATGACGATCTTCTCAGACAAAGCTTACATGAGGAAGTGTCGCGCAACACGCCAGAAGATTTCGAGCCTCGAGGAACTCCGAGCGATCTCGAAAAGCAAGGTTTTCATTGGCGCCGGGCTTTGACCGAATCGTTTACCTTTCTTCTGATTGAGCAGGCGTATGTGGTGCACACCGACTTCTATTGGGTGGTGTCGGAAAACGGGGTGCCTTTCAATCACTACTGGCGAGACTACAAGCAGTCGCTTTCGCAGTGGGCGCATTCGGGCTGGAATGATGGCGACCCCAACTGGTTCGGCTATGTCGGCCATCCCATTCAAGGAGCTCTAACCGGCTTTATTCAAATCCAAAATGATCCTAGGTCTGAAAGGCAAGTCTTTTCCAGAACGAAGTCCTACTGGAAGAGTCGCCTCAAGGCCGCAGTATGGAATGCAGTTTACAGCACGCAGTGGAATCTCGGACCTTTGAGCGAGGTCACAGTGGAAAAGTATGGCACGAAAGACCGGGCGCCGTGGACTTACGCCGGAACCTTTCCATGTAGTCACCATTGCTTGACAGGCGTGGGCCAGATCGATATCGTCCTGACGCCGCTAGGCGGTACAGGCTGGTTGATCGGTGAAGACTTCCTGGATGAAAAAGTCGTCCGGCGAATTGAGGGGTCCACGCGAAGCCGCTTCTTAATCGACACCGCTCGAGTTTCTCTGAACCCCCTGCGCGCTGGCGCCAACATGTTGCATGGGCAGCATCCCTGGTACCGGGCCACACGCAACAGCGGAGAAACAAACCTCTCCAGTAGCCAAAACAATATCGTCTCCACAACTGAAGTGTCCAACGCTCAGGTGCCGCGCCAGGGGAATGTTTTCTTGGGATACTCCCACACGGGAGTAAGTCATTGCTTGGCGCCGCTCCCGGCCGCCTCGGCTGCTTGCGATCCTCTTTCGCAGTTGAGTTCGAGTCTGAGTGGCTGGGATGCGTCGATGGAGAAAATGTACTTTCACTACTTCGGAGCGATTGCCGATTTCAGCGGTCAGTATGGCAACGCAACTCAAAGCAATTACTTGTTCGGTATTCGCGGCGGAGCTGTGGCTGGAAGACTTCGGCCCTACGCTCATTTCATGATTGGAGCCGTGCGCGCCCACGGCAGCCCCCCCGACTCGCTCCCTGAGACGTCATTTGCAGAGGATCTGGGAGTAGGAATGGATTTTGGGCTAACCCGCCGGCTGGGCTGGCGCAATCAGGTGGACGCAATCAAGACGGGATCGCCTGACTTCCAGCGGCGCAACCTCCGCATCTCTTCTGGACTTGTTGTTCGCTTTTAGGCTTTCGATTTCGCGGTTTCATTTGAGTCAGGCACAGTCCGTTTCCAGCATCCAAAGCGCAATGTTTGCGCTCCAATACATCTATGGAGAACCGGGAAATACGATTGTGGGTCATCCGCGTTTCAATGTTGCTTGCGATTTCTCTTTTCGGTTCCTGCCGGGTCTTCGCCCTGGACACGCCGCCGTCCGCGGAAAAAGGAAGATGGGACTTCAGCCTTTGGGCCGCCGGAGAAACAGGAGAAGAAAACACCAACTCGTTTACGGAGTCACAGATCTGGTCTGCTGGGATCTTCGTCGGCAGGGTTATGACGCGCGAGCTCTCAACGGGCTGGACGCGAGGCAGCTTTGAGTACGCAGCCGATTTCGCTCCGGTCTTTGAAACTTACGGAAATCAGCGCACGCACGGCATGGGATTTGACCCCGTGATCCTGCGCTGGAACTCTGCTCTGCACATGCCTCGCGCTTCGCCTTACATAGAATTGGCTGGCGGCGCCGTGATCACTCCCACGAACCTGCCCCCGGGAAATACTTCCAGTTTCAACTTCACTGCAAAAGGGGGCGGCGGAATTTATTTGTGGACGCGAAAGCGGCAAGCTCTCGATCTAGGCTGTCGGTGGTCGCACATATCCAACGCGAACCTCGGCGTGCAGAATACGGAATTTAACGGAATACAAGTCACCGTCGCCTATCACTGGTTCAAATAAGGCGATCCGCGGCTCGCATTGCCTGCTTAACTCCCCAACTCACCAGACACGGCAGGCATTCTCGTGCACCATCGCCTGACCTTTGTGGCAACCGTATGCCTTGGCAAACTCCGGCATGTTTCCCAGCACGTTATTGACGCGGTACTTATCAAGCGGATGCGGGTCTGTGAGGATCAGCGTCCGCATCATCTCGGGGCTCACATTACTGCACCACACATTTGCGTACGCCAGAAAGAAGCGTTGCCATCCGGTGAGTCCGTCCGGTCCCTTGGCGTCGAGGCTCGTACCTTTATTTTTGAGGTCGGCCTGCAACGCCGCTAACGCTATGTGAATTCCGCCGTTATCGGCGGTATTTTCGCCTTGCGTGAGGCGCCCGTCTTGTTTCACCCCCGCTTCGGGGATCATTTCCGTGTACTCGTCGGCAATGCAATCGCCTCTCTTCTCGTAGGCCTTGCCATCGTCAGCGGTCCACCAATCGCGCAGGTTGCCTTCGGCATCGAACTTGCGTCCCTGGTCGTCGTAGCCGTGGATCGTCTCATGACCGATCACTGCACCGGCGGCAGCATAGTTAACGGTGTCATCCATCGCGGGATCGAAGAACGGCGGTTGCAGAATTCCCGCTGGAAAATTGATAGTGTTGGTTTGCGGATCTTCGTACGCGTTCACCGTCGGCGGTGTCATCCCCCACTCCGTCCGGTCCACCGGTTTACCAATCTTTTTCAACTGACGCCGGAACTCGAACTCCGATGCCCGCTGCACATTGAGCAGATGATTGTCGCTGCTGATCTGCAGGGCTGAATAATCGCGCCAACGGTCGGGATACCCGATCTTGTCCACCTGAGCGGCAAGCTTGATGTGGGCCTGCTTCTTGGTCTGCGCGTCCATCCAATCCATGGAATCGATGTCCTGGCCCAGAGCCGTTTTGAGATTGTCCACCATCTCCTTCATGCGCGCCTTGCTTTCCGGGGGGAAGGCTCGAGCCGCATAGGTTTGTCCCACGGCTTCGCCGATGTCCCGATTCTCCGACTCGATACATCTTCGCCAGTGGGGTTCGATCTCTTTCGCACCAAAGAGAGTCTGCGCGTAAAAAGCAAAATCCTGGTTCATAAAGTCGTCGCTTAGCGAAGACGCTTCGCCTCCCAGAAGGAACCACTTCAGATAGATCTTCCAGTGATCCAACGGCTCGTTCTTGATTTGCAATTCAATTGCACGAAAGAAGTTAGGGGCGGTTACGATGTACTTACCGGAGGCGGGAGCGTGAACCAGTTCGAGATATCGGCTCCAATCGAATGACGGCACAAGCTTCTTCACCGCGTCCAAATCCATTTCATTGTCGAGATTCTTGGGATCGCGCCGCTTCACAATCTCCATAGCGGCTTTCGCCATGGTGGTTTCCATCTGCAGCTCTACGTCCGCATCCGCCTTTGCTTCGGCCTCCGGCACGCCGCCCAATTCCAAAATCTTGGCAATGTGGGCCTTATATTTGTTCCGAATCTCCACCGACTTCGCGTCGTCGTTCAGATAAAACTCGCGCCCCGGAAGCCCCATCCCTCCCTGATCAAATTCCGCGATGACGTGGGTCGTATCATGGAAGTCTGGCGCGGAGCCGAAACCAAAAAGCGCCGAGTACGTCCAGGCATTTCCAGGGTTCCATGCTCCCGGAATGATGCGATGAAGCTCCGCCACTATCTCCGCGATCTCCTGTTTGCTGCGCATGGCGTCGATACGCGCCAGCGTCGGGCGCAGCGTATCGAACGCATGGGCATTTCTCTGCTTTTGGTCCATACAAGCCGTCCAATAGTCGCCGACTTTCTGCTCCACGGGCGTGCGTTCGGCCGCCGACTTGGCTGCGACTTCGAGCACCGTCTGGTGAACGAACGACGTGTTCCATAACTGGAGTTTGCCAAAGGCTCCCCAGAAAACTTCATCCGGTGGAACCGGGTTGTTTGCGACCCAGCGCTTACACGAGTATTGATAGAAGTCCGTACAGGCATCTACGGAGGGATCCGCATTCTTGGCGTCGAAATGATCGAGCTGCGGCGCCGGCTTTTCGGCGTCAGCAGCGCTCGCAGCGCTCGATGACGATTGCGCCAGCATGGATTGCGAGAACCCCGCCGGAACAAAACCGGTTAGGAACAGATTGCAGAACAACAAGAAGACCGAGAGAAAGAGTGACCGCATCTCCTGCCGCCTCCGTAAAACGCTGATTGAGATCGAGGAAAAGATTACCACGCGGGTTTCATTCCGTTGTCAATACAGCCTTGGAGTTGGCCGGAGACCTGTAGACCAGCATAAAAGTGGAGCGAGAGATGCCGTAAACCAAGAGCCGCCTTTGAAGCTCCTCGCTGCGGAAAGAGCCGCTTAGGTTCCTAAGCACAATTGACGGATGCCAAGGTTCGTCACTGTCATCTGTTGCGCTCTCCAGCTAAGGTGATGCCAAACCGGCTTGGCTCAGGTTGCCGACTGCACTCGCTTGGAGCAATAATACCTGCGCCGTTAATACGGGCGATTGATATCAAAGTATCGCCAATACCATCGTCTAGTTGTATCGCCCTTACCTGTCTGATTTGATGACTTCAACGGTTGCAATTCAATGTAACGCTGGAAAGCGAAATGTCTGAAATATCCTCCAACCATCATCGCCGCAATCGCTACCGATTTCTCGTGATTGCGGCCATAGCCTTCGCTTTCGCGGGGTTTGGCGTGATCGGCTTTGCGAGAGGACAGGCCGGTCAGACGGCGCCGGCAGACCCGCGAGCGATCAAAGTGCACCCAATGCCAACCAGTGCGATTCGATTACCTGTAGAAGGCAAGCTGCCTTCTCTGCGCAACGCCACCGCTTGGCTAAATTCGGCCCCACTAACGGCGACAGATCTGCGTGGCAAAGTCGTCCTGGTCGAGTTCTGGACCTACACCTGCATTAACTGGCGGCGCCAACTTCCCTACGTCCGCGCGTGGGCCGAGAAATACAAAGATCAAGGATTGGTGGTGATCGGGGTTCACGCGCCCGAGTTCTTGTTCGAGAAGAACATCGAGAACGTCCGCCAGGCAGCGAAGGAGACGCTGGTTGATTATCCGATCGTGCTTGACAACAACCATGCAATCTGGCGCGACTTCAACAATGAATATTGGCCCGCTCTTTATTTCGTCGATGCGCAGGGACACATCCGACATCATCAATTTGGCGAGGGCGAATACGAAGAATCGGAATTAATTCTTCAACAATTGCTGACCGAAGCCGGAAGCCGCCAAGTAAGTCACGAACTGGTTTCGATCAATCCTCAGGGTGCTGAAGCCGGCGCCGACTGGAATGACTTACGATCTGCGGAAAACTATGTCGGCTACGAGCGCACCGAGAACTTTGCGTCTCCGGGCGGTGCACGACCGGATAAGAGTCACGATTATACTTTTTCCACGCGATTGCAGCTGAACCACTGGGCTCTCTCAGGTGATTGGACGAGTGGAAGAGAATCCATCGTGCTCAACAAGGCCAACGGACACATCGTCTACAGCTTTCACAGCCGCGATCTTCATCTTGTGATGGGACCGGCAGCGCCGGGAACGTCGGTGCGATTTCGCGTCCTCATCGATGGGAAACCGGTGGGCGCTGCTCACGGGGTTGACGTGGACGAACAAGGCAACGGCACGGTAACGGAGCCACGGATGTATCAGCTGATCCGCCAACAAGGCCCAATCATGGATCGACAGTTCGAGATCGAGTTTCTAGATTCTGGCGTGCAGGCTTTTTCGTTTACTTTTGGTTGATCCGCCGCCTGGCCTCAGCCAGTCACGTTTCGATTAGGTGAACGCATAGTGAGGATAAAACATGGAAAATCTAAAGCACACACTGAAACGAATTGCGTTCTTGTTGTTTGCAGTTGTAGCGGTGGCTAGCGTTGTCGCCTTTACAGCTCCCGCATCCGGGGACGCTGGAGGAGAGGCCGATCCAGTGTTCGGAATCAAGATTCCGCCCGGATACCGCGATTGGAAGTTGGTCTCGGTGGCGCACGAAGAGGGCAATCTTAACGACATTCGCGCCATCCTAGGCAACGATATAGCGATCAAGGCGTACCGCGAGGGCAAGCTGCCCTTTCCGGATGGTGCCATCATTGCCCGCATCTCCTGGCTTTACGTGCCCTCGGAGGAAAACAACAGAGTCTTTGGCCGACCGCAGTCGTTTGTGGCCGGGGAAGCTCCGTCCTGGTACCTGCAGTTCATGGTCAAGGACTCAAAGAAATATGCTGCCAGCGGCGGTTGGGGATACGCACAGTTCGATAAGGATGGCAAGCCCGCCGATGAAGCCAAGATCAAGACATGTTTCCCCTGCCACGACCCGATCAAGGCTCGTGACTATGTGTTTACCCGTTATTCGCCGTAATAGAACTTCTGTGGAAAGGACTAAAGATGATCCACCGTGATTACACTGCCGCTTCCGGGCTTTCCCGCCGGGAGTTGATCCAAAAAGGCGCAGCGATGGCGGCCCTTGCGGCTTTCTCACCCATCGCGACCGAAACATTCGGAACGACCAAAAGAGAGGACACCATGACCCCAAAAAACAGTGCTGATGGAGTTGCGATTCGTTCGTTTTCCCACGTGAATGTTCCCGAGGCGGACCTTAACGACTTGCGCAAGCGCATCAACGCAACAAAATGGCCTGAACGAGAAACGGTCACCGATGCGACGCAAGGAGTACAGCTCGCGACGATGCAGGAACTCGCGCGCTATTGGGGGACGGATTACGACTGGCGGAAGGTGGAGGCGCGACTCAACGCCCTGCCGCAGTTTGTCACCGAGATCGACGGCCTCGACATCCATTTCATTCACGTCCGTTCGAAACACGAAAATGCGTTGCCACTCATTGTCACGCACGGATGGCCCGGCTCGATCATCGAACAGATGAAGATCATCGATCCGCTGACCAATCCCACCGCACACGGCGGAAATGCAGCCGATGCGTTCCACTTGGTGATCCCGTCGCTGCCGGGCTACGGTTATTCGGGCAAGCCGACGGCGCCCGGGTGGAACCCGGTCAGCATCGCCAAGGCGTGGGCGACTCTTATGCAACGCCTCGGCTATACAAAGTACGTGGCGCAGGGTGGGGACTGGGGCAACGCCATTTCCGAAGTGATGGCCCTGCAACAACCGCCGGGATTGCTCGGCATTCACACGAACATGGCCGCCACGGTGCCTCCCGATGTATCGAAGGCACTCGCGGCTGGCGGACCACCGCCGGCCGGCCTCTCGCCGGATGAAAAACACGCGTGGGATCAACTCATTGATTTCTACAAGAACGGGTTGGGCTACGCCATCGAGATGAGCAACCGCCCGCAGACGTTGTACGGAATCGTCGATTCTCCGGTCGGGCTTGCGGCGTGGATGCTTGACCATGACATTCGCAGCTATCTGATGATCGCCCGCTCTTTCGACGGCAAGCCAGAAGGGCTGACGCCGGACGACGTCCTCGACAACGTCACGCTCTACTGGCTGACGAATACCGCGATCTCCTCGGCACGCCTCTACTGGGACACGGTGCATAACCTTCCGGCCGGCGGTTTCTTCGATGCGAGGGGTGTCAAGATTCCCGTCGCCGTGAGCGCTTTCGCCGAAGAAATCTATCAGGCGCCGAAGAGTTGGGCCGAGAAGGCGTATCCACAACTCATCCACTACAACAAGCTCGACAAAGGCGGGCACTTCGCAGCCTGGGAGCAGCCGAAATTATTTACTGAAGAGATTCGCACGAGCTTCAAGTCATTGCGGCCGGGCCTGACGAAAGCAGCATAGCTTGCGATGAGACATGCGAAGCAAGGAGAGCCTCCAATGGCAGAGGCTCTCCTGTTTCGGCCCACCGCAGATATTTAGTCATAGGAAGGGAGTACCCTGGCAATAATAACTCGGTGACTATTTTAGGAGGATTTATGGCAACGCTCAGAGTGGCAGCGAAACCTGCGGCAGCACAAATGAAGGTCGCGCAAGTCCCCAAGCCGGGCGCAGATTTCGAAGTCGTCGAGCGTGAAATTCCCACGCCAGAGGCAGGACATGTGCGTATCAAAGTTCAGGCCTGCGGCGTCTGCCACAGCGATGTGCTGACGAAAGAAGGCTTGTTGCCGGGAATTCAGTATCCTCGCGTTCCGGGACACGAGGTCGCAGGCATCATTGATGAGGTGGGCACCGGTGTTTCCGCCTGGAAGAAAGGTCAGCGCGTCGGTGTCGGCTGGCACGGCGGCCAGGACAACACTTGTCGAGAGTGCCGTCGCGGAGATTTTCGCAATTGCCAAAATCTGAAGATTTGCGGCGTCAGCTATGACGGTGGCTACCAGCAATACATGGTGGCTCCGGTGGAGGCGCTGGTGGCGATCCCAGACGATCTAAGCGACGTTGATGCCGCGCCGTTGCTCTGCGCCGGAGTTACTACCTACAATGCGTTGCGGCACAGTGGCGCGCTTCCCGGCGACCTGGTTGCGGTGCAGGGTGTCGGGGGTCTGGGTCATCTCGGAATTCAATTCGCAAACAAGTTTGGGTACAAGGTTGCGGCGATCGGGCGCGGGCCTGGAAATGCGGCGCTGGCAAAGAAACTCGGAGCCAGCGTTTACATTGACAGCACAGCGACCAAGGCAGCGGAAGAGTTACAAAAGCTGGGCGGTGCGAGGGTGGTTTTAGCGACGGCGCCAAGTTCAAAGGCAATGTCGGAGTTGATCGACGGTCTGGGGCCGAACGGCGAGCTGATGGTGGTGGGTGCGGGCCCCGATCCGATCGAGGCAACGCCGGCACAGCTCATTTTCGGAAGTAAAACAATTCAGGGCTGGGCCTCCGGAACGCCTGCGGATTCTGAAGACACATTACACTTCGCCGAACTAAGCGGAGTACGAGCCATGATTGAAACCTATCCGCTGGAACAAGCGGCCGAAGCTTTCGCGCGAATGATGAGCGGCAAGGCGGAGTTCCGCGTCGTTCTGACGATGTGAAGCCGGCAAGAACTAGGAAGCATTGTCACGGAAAAAACGGCTAGGACCCAGCTTCTCGCTACTCTGACGTAAACGCTTTCAGAAATCGGTAATAGAAATCGACTCCTTTGTAGTAGGACTCAATGCCCAGCCTCTCGTCGCGGCCGTGGGCGCGGATGTCGTCGCGGTCAATGGCAATGCCTGAAATACCGTAGGTGGGCATGCCGACTCTCATGGTGTAGATGCCGTCGGAGGCACCGGTGGACATCTCAGGAACTACCGGCGTACCCGGCCACATCTGGGCAGTGATCTTCTCCAACGGCGCAAACACGTCGCGCCGCAGCGGCGGAGGTGGTAGGCTCTTCCGGTCGGAAGCATTGTCGGAGTTATCGACGAAGCGCACGGTAATCTTCGGATCGGCAATTACCTTAATTAACTCCTGACGGATTTCTTCCGCGGAATGCCCAGGTTCAATCCGGCAATTCACATTGGCTTCGGCGCGCTGTGGCAAAGCGTTGTTGGCGTGGCCGGCATTGAGACGCGTCGCAACGCAGGTAGTGTGCATAGTGGAATTGTCGATGGGGTCGTGCGAAAGCCGTTGCACCGCATCTGTATCGGGCGGATTTTTCAGCATTGCTTGCATGTCGGCGGCGCGCTCCGGAGTTTCCACCGTCGCAATACGCTCGTAGTAAGCACGCGTCACCTCGTTCAGTTCGAACGGAAACTGGAAGTGCTGCAGGCGCGTGAGCCCGTCAGCGAGGGCGTAGATGGCGTTGTCCGGTCTTGGCAGCGAGCTGTGGCCTCCGGGGTTGGTCACGGAGAGCTGAAAATCCGCGTACAATTTTTCGGTGGCGTCCACGGTCATCATCACGGGCTTGCCGTGGTCGCTCAGGATACCGCCACCGTCGTGGTTGAAAACGATTTCGGCGTCGATGAGGTCCCTGTGGTTCTTGACCAGCCAGTCGACTCCGTTCGACTTGCCACCCTCCTCGTCGGCGGTGAGCGCGAGGACTATGTCGCGGCCAGGAATGTAACCCTCTCTCTTAAAACGGATCAGCGTGGTAGCCATGATCGCGTCGCCGCTTTTCATGTCCTGGGTGCCGCGACCGTAGTAGAAGCCGTCCTTCTCCACAAAACTGAAGGGATCGCTGGTCCAATCCTCGCGGCGGGCCTCAACCACATCCAGATGGCCAATCAGCAGGAGGGGTTTGTGTTTTCCGCTTCCGTGCAGCCGCACGACCACGTTCTTCTTGCGATCATTGGGGCCGAGAATCTGAATGTCGCCCTCGGTGAATCCCGCATCGCGAAAGCGTTGCGCCATCGCCTCCGAAGCAGCCGTAACGCTGCCGACGGAGTCAGTGGAATTGATCTCGATCAGTTGCTTGAAGATGTCGTATGAGAGCTTCTTGGTGGCGTCGTCGATTTGCGCCTGCGACGCTGCTGTGAGAAACAAGAGGCACAGGAAAAGATGAGACAACAATACGAACCATTTGCTGCGATCCAAGTGGGTCTCCTGGAACGACTGAATCGGAATCTCTGTGTTGAAAATGCCACCCATCTTACCGCATCGGTGTTCATTGCGACTGAGCCCGCTAAAAACCTCGCGGGCATAATTCGCGAATAGTGAAGCCACCGAAGCGAATCCTGACGGAAGTACCATGTCTGAGAATGAGAATTGAATGAGACTAAACCCGTTAGGATGGTGCCGGGAGGGGGAATCGAACCCCCAAGGGCCGAAGCCCGGCGGATTTTGAGTCCGCTGCGTCTGCCAGTTCCGCCATCCCGGCTTGGGTGTTTCGTCTTGCGGCAGATGCTGAAGAAACTCAAGCTTAATTGACCAGTTGTGGCTTTGCAACTTTGCAGCAGCCTGTCTTCTAGAACAATTTAAGCCGCTTCCCAATCCTTGGGCACGTTCACGTAGGAACGATCAAGGGCTGCGACCGAGGGGCAGCCAAGTAACCTCAGAGTGCGCTCAAGGTCGGTGCGCAGAATTTCGATGGCGCGATCGACGCCAGCTTCACCGGCGGCAGCGAGCCCGTACGCATAAGCCCGCCCGCACAACACAGCGCGCGCTCCTAGGCATAGAGCTTTGACGATGTCGGTGCCGCGACGAATGCCTCCATCCATCAAAACTTCGATGCGGCCTTGGACAGCCTCGACCACTTCCGGCAACGCACGCAACGATGCCTGCACTCCGTCCAGTTGGCGGCCACCGTGATTCGAAACTGAAATCGCGGCGGCTCCTTCGTCGATGGCACGCCGCGCATCTTCCGCGGTCAGCACGCCCTTCACCACGATTGGACCTCGCCAGTGTTCCCTGATCCAGCGCAAGTCCGCCCATGTGACGGCGGATTCGGCAAGGGCTGTTGCGACGTCGAGCAGCTTCATTGGACCTTTGCCGGGAACCACCACGTTTGGCAGCGCGGGCAGGCCGCCATCCAGCAGAAAACTCATGAGCCAACCGGGACGCGAAAATACCTGCGGGAGATATGGGATTTTTTCGAACGGACCACCGCTTACCAGTTCCTTCATTCCGTTGCGAAAATCGCGTTCGCGAATTCCGGAGACCGGAGTATCGATGGTGACTACCAGGGCGGAGAATCCAGCGTTTCGCGCACGGTCGATCGATGCCTCAGCGGCGCCTCGCCCGCCCATCAGATAGAGCTGATAGAAAACCGGTCCGGACGAGCCTGCCTTCACATCTTCCAGCTTGTGTCCGGAAATCGTCGAAAGAATGTAGCCGATGCCAGCCCGGCCAGCGGCTCGCGCGGCGGCCACTTCTCCGCCGGGATGCATAAGGCGGCTGTACCCCACCGGTGCCAGCATGATGGGAAGCGAAAGATTGAAACCCAGAACGCTGGTACACATGCTGCAATCGGCGAGTGAGACTGCATGTCGGGGGCGAAAAGTGATGTCGCTAAAGACTCTGCAGTTCTCGCGCAGGGTGACTTCCCCTTCGGCGCCGCCATCCAGGTAATCGAACACCGATTTCGGCACCCTCTGGCGCGCGATCGGACGAAAATCCTCGATGCAAATAACTCGCGGCGAAGCCACGGCACGGGCCGATCTAGTCATTCTTGTATCCCACCGGTTTCTCGAAATTGTCCTCGCACTCTGAAGCAGGCCGATGTTACCACTGGACGAAAGTACCTAAGCCAGGAAATTTTCCGTCGAACCCCGGCCGCGCCGACCCACTGACATTAATTGTACAAACTGATGACATTCCTTTGACAACCGCGCCGAACGTGCGCCCTAGCATGGCCGTGGCTCGAATTGCCGTTGTCTGCAAGTCCAGTGGTTCGCGGTTTGCGCTAGAAAGCCGTCCGCGAGCAACCCTGGTTCATGATCTACCCCGCCACTCGCAATACAAAAGGAGAAACTGCATGCATCATCGTCATTGGCTCAATCGAATTTCGCTTGCTTCCCCCTTGCTCGGGCTCGTGCTGGTGTTCGCTTCCAGCGCGGCTCTGGCCCAATATCAATCTACGCTCCTGGTCTCAGATAAGGCAGGCGCCAAGCATACCGATCCCCTGCTGAAAAATGCCTGGGGACTGGCGTACGCACCCGGCGCTCCTTTCTGGGTTAGCGACGAAGCCGACGGCTGGTCCACCCTCTATAACGCTCAGGGAGTTCCGCAAAGCTTGCAGGTGATTGTTCCTCCCGCCAGCGGCACCGGCCCCGGAACGCCCACCGGCATCGTCTACAACGGTTCGACGGAGTTCCAGATCGATACCTGGACCTCGGTCTTCCTCTTCGCCACTCTCGACGGGACCATCAGCGGTTGGTCGTCGTTCAATCCGAGCTCCGCTCTGATTGCGGTGACCAGTACGGGCTCGGTATACACCGGACTCGCCATCACCAGCAAAACGTCGGGAAATTTCTTGTTCGCCGCCGACTCTGCCAATAATAAGGTCGACATTTACGATGGCAGCTTCAACTTCGTGAAGTCGTTCACCGATCCCGCCATTCCAACCGGCTTTGCGCCGTTCGGTATTCAGGATATCGGCGGAAAAGTCTACGTATCGTATGCCAGCACTTCCGGCGGATCCGGCGGCTACATTGACATCTTCACAGAAGCCGGCACATTTGTGAAACACTTCGCCCACGGCAAGCCGCTGAACCAGCCTTGGGGTTTCGCCGTAGCGCCCGCAAATTTCGGAACGCTCAGCAACACGCTGCTGATTTCGAACAACACCAGCAAAGGCACGATCAACGGCTTTAATCTTTCGACCGGGGCGCTGGTCGGCACCATGATGAATACCTCCAACAAACCGCTGACGATTAACGGCCTGTGGGGACTCAAGTTCGGCGGCGGAAACTCCGCCAACGGACAAACGAACCAACTCTACTTCACCGCAGGTCCCAGCGACACCGACGGTTATTTTGGAGTGATCGCTTCCAAGTAAGAGGATTGTCGCAACACAAGCATCGCGACGGGAAACCCAAAGGCCGCTTATATCGAGCGGCCTTTGCGGCGTTTTGAGGGTGAGAGCCCTTTTGCACCGGCAAGTTCGCGGTATCGGAAGCACTCAACCATGTGGTCGTTCACCATTCCCACCGCTTGCATAAAGGCGTAGCAAATGGTTGATCCGACAAAGTTGAAGCCGCACTTTTTCAAATCTTTGCTCAGCGCATCGGATTCTTCTGTGCGGGCTGGAAGACGCTCCCGCGCCTTCCACGAATTCACTCTCGGCTCGCCGTTTACAAATTGCCAGACGTAACGGTTGAAGCTGCCGAATTCTTCCTGTACTCGTATCAGAGCACGGGCATTCTGCACCGCCGACGCAATCTTCAAGCGGTTGCGCACGATCCCTGGATTCTTCAGCAACTGTGCCGTCTTGCGCCGGTCGTACTTCGCCACGCGCTGCACATCGAAGCCATCAAACGCGGCGCGATAGTTCTCCCGCTTGCTCAGGATCGTCTCCCAACTCAATCCTGCCTGCGCTCCTTCGAGCACTAGAAATTCAAAAAGCGTGCGGTCGTCATGCACCGGCACGCCCCATTCTTCATCGTGATATCGAATCCCCAATGGGCTGCACGCCCACGCGCAACGAACTGGTGGAGGAGTGTCAGTGTGTTTGGCAGTCTTCATTTATCGTTAATGAGAATATCAATAAGAAATATCCGAGAAGCCGTGCCATTTGTCGAGTTTAGTGGTGATGTTTACCGCCGGAATGGCCGCCCCCGCCGGAATGCCCGTGCCCGGAACTCTTGCCACCACCGGAGATCTTCGGCGCGTGTCCGCCGCCGAATAAGTGAAAGCCGCCAGAGTGCGGTGGTTTGAAGGATGACTTGCTGAAGGAAGATTTGTCGAAAGACGATTTTCCGGAAGGCTTGAAGCCACTGCTCTTGAAAGTATGGGAGGACTGCTTGCCGAAATCGCTGCGCTGAAAGTTCGAACTCGGCGGCCGATACGCCCGCGCCATGCTGTAGCTGGTGCTCGGCCGGCCGCCATAATTTCCTGAATAATTCCTAGCAAAGTTCTCTACCGTTCGATTACTGCCAGACTGATTGAACGTCGATCCATACGTCGAACGGCCATACGGCTCCGACCGGCTATTCGCGGGCCGAGAACTGTTGTAGCTTTCGCGTGAAGTTCGGTTGTAACCTGATCCGGAGTTCTGATATCCGCGACTGTAGCGGTCTCTCGAACGGTTTGTCGCGTATGCATCTCTCTCCGGCGTTCTAGCAAAACCTTGCGAACGCGCTCCGGTGTTTCCACTGTAGGGCCGTCCATAGCCGCCCGCCGCCCGATTCGGCGCGTTGAATCGATTCTCAGAAGATGGGCGAGACCACCTGTTCCATCCGGCAACCATTCCACCTCGCGAATACGCGCGAACGCCGTAGGGCAGGCCCCAGTGGGCCACGGTTGCGCTGTGCGAATAGTAGTTCCCTCCTTGAAACAACACGGACTGAGTCAGCCAACTTAATCCCCAACCTAGCCAACCCCAAGGCGTGCGCGCGAACGCGTTCAACGCGACTCCTAGGCCGAACCTTACAGCCGATGATTCGAAGAACGAACCCACGGCTCCCAGCACGGAAAATCCTGGATACGGCGACACAGGCTGGCCGTAGACGCTCCACGGGTTGTAGGCCGGCACATAAACGACCTGTGGATTCGCTGGCGCGACCACGATGTTGCCTTGATCGTAGGTGACCGCTTCCTGCGGAGTGCTGTTCAGGTTACCCGCCTGCTGCGCGCGCCGACGCATGACCTGCACAGCTTCAAGCACGTCCTGCGGCTGGTTGAAATAGGCGTCGCCCAGTTCGGAGGTCCAGTGGAGGTTCTGGTCCATCTGCGCCAGAACCTGGGGAAAGGCCGTCAACGCTTTCACGCTCGGGTCCCACGGCGTGGCATTGGCGCCAGCAGCGATTTGGTCGTTAGTCGCGTAGCCTTGCGCGCGCCGCCAGCGGTCGGCATCGACCACCTGCAGCGGATAAGTCGAAGCCGCCAGAATCTGCGCCACCAGCGTGTCCGGATAAAGAGCGATCGGCGCGACTAACTGCTCGAGATCGGGCGCGGAGAGCGGCTGCCGGGGCGCATAGGCTTGCTGGTCAATCTGTCCGGGAGCTGGATAGGCCTGCTGCGGATAGGGCTGTTGCGGATAATTTTGATCCGGATACGGCTGTTGCGCGTCGGATTGCCCCTGATAAGGTGCCTGCGCCAGCAGAACAGGCGCCAGGAGCAGCGCTGAGGTCAGCACAATTAGAGAGCTCAGCCTTTGCCAACAGGAGCGGTTTCTAGGAAACAAACCACAGCATGAATCAGGTTGCACAAAGGACGAAGCGCAGGTCGATGCGGGGGAGCACGTCTGGGGTCTCATCATCCCTCTCAGTGGCTTACACAGGCTTGCATTCACAACAGCAACCTATGTTTCTAGCCGCCGTCAGGTGATCGTACGACCCGGCGGGAACTGTTAGTGATTCTAAACCCAAATCCGGTGCGTTTGTTTCGCGAGGGCAAAAAAGAACTCTTGCACCGGAAGCGTTGTGGGCGGTCCCGCCGGGGGAGCGATTCCCTGCTGTTTTTTGGCGAGCAAACAACCGATGACCGCCTCCCACCTCAGTGCCATTCCCGCGACCCCGGTTACATAAGTAAGCTCCTGCTGAGATCGGGTTTCAGGCAAGATGGATGTACCAGAACCAACCTAGGAATTATTCGATGGCCGGCTCCACGAAGCACGTCCATCTCGGCAGGGTATTTATGTCAGCACGCAACGCAATCGTTCTGCTGGGCGCGCTCTCCGCGTCGGCACTTCTAACGGGATGCGGTAGCAGTTCTTCGGGTTCGCAAACAACGCCGCCGCCTCCACCACCCCCTGCCAGCGTGATCCCGACAACTTTGAGCGGCACCTACGTCATTTCCTACTCGGGGATGGACGTAACCTCTAACGGATCGCAGTCGGCATTCGCCATGCTGGGCACAATTACCGCGGACGGCAAAGGTAATCTCTCAGGGCTGATTGACCTCAACGATTTGGACTTGATTGCAACCACTGGCGCCGCCAGCGGCGTGCAGCTTGGTTTGAAGCCTACTGGAACTTACACAATTGGAAGTGACGGCCGAGGCACTGGCACCCTCGACTTCACTATCAACAGCAAACCGGTTTCGTTTGGACTCGATCTTGTTCTGATCTCAAGTTCTCACGGATTGATTACCCGATTCGACGGCGGAGGCAGCGGCAGCGGCACAATCGATCTGCAACCGGCGAGCGTTCCGGCGAACTCTTTTCAGTCAGTTTCCTTTGCCCTTTTCGGCGCCGATTCGAATGGCTTTCCTCTTGCCTCGTCGGGAGCGATCGCGGTGAATTCCTCCGGAGTGGTTACTGGTATTCAGGATTTCAACGAGAACGGCACATCGACTGGACTCGCGGGCCTCACCCTATCCACAGCAACCTCCAACCTTACCGAGGTGAACGGCGGCGGCCTCAATGGAACGGCAGAGCTCGACAGCAGCTTTGGCCTGTTGTCATTCGAAGTCTGGGTGGTCGACCAAACGCATCTGAAGTTCATCGAGAGCGATGCATCCGGCACGGTCCTCTCCGGCGATGCCTTCACGCAACAGACTTCTTTTCCCGTTGGTCAGTTGGTGTTTACCCTGGGCGGCATTGGCGGCGGCCTCCGGCCATTTGTTGCCGGCGGCCTGCTTACCACGGACGCCAGCGGAAACATGAATGGCTTTGAAGATTTCAATTACTCTGGCAGCTTCACTCACGTGGCAAACGTGGGCGCGGGCTGTACGGCATTTATTGCGGGAAGATGCCAACTCGCCGTTACCAATTTCACTAACGGCACTGCGAACAACTTTCAGTTTGCGGCTTACCCCACGAGTGGAGGCATTCTGCTGCTGGAGATTGATAGCTTCGGATTAGCACAAGGTGCAGCCTACGCGCAGATTGCCACTTCATTCGCTGCATCCCAGACTTACGGATTGAACCTCTCCGGTTACAACGGGGGAGAAGTCGACGATATCGCCCAGTTCACGGTTGGTACTTCTGCCGTCAGCCCGGGCACGTTGGACGAAAACGATCAAGGGACAACCTTTGGCGCCGAGGGATTGTCCGGCAGCTACGCGCCGTCGGCGCAGGCTCCGGGTCGCGGCTCGATCTCCGCGACGGTGAGCGGCAGTAAGTCGCAACAGGCTACTCTAGGCTTCGAATATTATGTGATCGACAGCTCGACCATCGCCGTCATTGAAACCGACGCTGCGCAGGTTGGAGTGGGAACTTTCCAGTTGCAGAATATTTCTGGCGCGACCCCGCTGGCGCAGTCGCATATGTCGATGGTGCGGCCTATCATTCAACCGCGCGCGGCTAACAACAACTGTCCTACCTTTGGAACCTGCCCCGCTCCCGCCTCGTCCGCGCAACTTTGGTGCATTGGGAATAACCCCGGCAGCAGTTGTGCGGGCGGCAATACCGGAATCGTGTTTAATACGATCATGCCAGCCGTAGCCTCGCGGCCGAACCCGTTCGAAGGCGTGGACGCTGCCAGCATTTTCGCCACTACCTCAACCGGCAAGAATCCAGGACAAGAAGCAGATCCCAATGGCGCTGTTGGACCTACGGACTCGAATGGCGTCGGCCAGTACCTGGAGTTCGCGGGCAATTTTGTTCAAGCCTTCGACAAGGCGTCAGGAAACGCGATCTTCTGCTGCGGACTTGATGGCGTGAGCGCCGCTCCGCAGTCTTTGTCAGCGCTGTTGTCGACATCGGGTGATTGCGTCGGTCCATCATTCGACGGCATCGCCAGTTACGATCGCATCGATGGCGCTTTCGTGCTGGCCAACATCTTCAACATCGTTGACAAAGCCACGATGACCAGCACCTACAACCTTTGCATCATGGTCAGCAGCGCGGGCGCTTCTCAGCCCGCCAGCAATCTGGAAGGAGCGGCCTGGAACGCGTACGCCTATAGCCTAACCCCGACAATTCCCATCAACACCGATCCGAACGCTCCGGCGAACACACCCTACTTTCCGGATTATCTCCGGTTCGGAACTTGGTCCGATGGCTTTTACGTGGCGTGGGATCTGGAGGACAGCTACAACCCGACAAGCTTCAATATCGTTGGGTTTGAAGTGTGCAAGCTGGATAAGGCCGATATCATTGCGGGTCTGTCCTCCACGCCGCCACAATGTTACAGCTACATTCCCAACTATGCGGTAAACACTCAGGCGAACCGCAGTTTAATTCACACTCTTTTGCCGGCGGATTTCGAAGGGGCCAATCTGCCTCCCACCACCACCGCGGGAGAATACTTTCTCGCCCTGGTCAATCCCAGAAATCCCGGAACAACCGCTACTTGTTCGACGACCACACAGCCTTGCACTTCGAACCAACTGGCTTTCTGGACATGGTCTGGATTAACAATTGGCGCCGGACCTACATTCATCACGCTGCCAACCCATTCTTTTACGCCAGGCTGCTACAACCCCCACGATCCATACAATACCTATTGCGTGCCGGAACCGTACGGAGGTGTCATCGACGGCCTAGGTGATCGCCTTGCCTATCGCTTGGCTTATCGCTACCTCACCGGAACAACCAACGCTGAATATCTTGCGGTCGCTCACACCGTTCAGGAAAACGCCGATCAGCAAACGGGTATTCGCTATTACAAAATTGCGGCGGGAGCCTCGCCCCAAATGGTTCTTATGGGCGATATTCAGGACACAACGAATTTTCTCTCCATGCCCAGCGTCGCGATGGATCAGAATGGCAATCTGGGCATCACCTATACGGAGACAGGAGCGAGCTACGACCCTTCGCCCTTCTTCGTGACCATCGACTCCTCCAGCGGAAACCAAGGCATGCCCGTGGCGATTCTGGACGCTTCTGGAACCACTGGTCAGGATGAAACAGATACGAACTGGGGAGAGTACGTCAGCGTGACCACAGATCCAACCGACGACTTAACTTTTTGGGCCGTGGACGAATACATGAATGGAGACCAGTCTTCAAACTGCAATATCAAGCAGCTAAACGGGGCCGGCTGTACATGGGCCTCCAAGATTTTTACCTGCCAGAAGGGCTCCGGCTGTTGAGCTGCACGCAGATCTTACTCAGACATGCTGGGAGACTGAGAGAATGTTCCCGTCGGGATCTTTGAACCATGCCACTTTATCTCCAGTCGGCGCGGTCCATATCCCGAGTGCGTCTTGCTCGAAGAAGCCGAATCTCTCGAAGACCACACCTTTGCCTTGAAGTTCCGTAACAATCTTCTCGATATTCGGAACCTGCCATCCTAGAATCGTGAACTGAGCCGGCTTGAACTCCGGCACCTTCGCCACCCGCACCATGATGCCGTTCGCATCCAGCACCAGTGCGAAACCATCGTCCTTCACAAAGCGAAGTCCCAGCACGCCTTCATAAAACGCACGAGCCTTCTCCGCATCTTTGATCGGAACAAAAGCAACGATATCGATGGAGCCCAGCATCGCATCCTCCTCAGCTGGCGGAAATCCTCCTGGCAGAGTTCGGGCGTCAATTTACAAAATCACAAAATGACCCAAAGCCCTACTCTTCCGGCGGCACATCGAAACTCACCAAATCACTCTGAAACCCTCTGGTTTTCCACGCCCCATACGCGATTCCTACCACCATCCAGATAGCCCCAAGGATCTTAGCCTTCGGGCTCAAACTAATCCATAGCAGGAAGCAGATGACGAACCCCAGAATCGGCGGAATCAATTGTCCCGCAGTACGGTCCGCGCCCCGAATGTAGTAGTGAGTGAGCGCTGCCAGATTGACGCCCATGAATGCAATCAGGGCCCCGAAGTTGAGCAGGTTGGCCCCATCGTCATAGGTAATAAGAAAAGCCCCCACCAGCGCAATCCCGCCTACGAAAATCACATTATTAGCTGGAATGTGCGTCCTGGGATGGATGGCTCCAAAGAATTTCTTGGGAATCGCCCCGCTCCGACCCATGCCATAAAGCAATCGTGCCGCGCCCAATTGCGATCCCATGCCAGAGCCAACGGTCGCGATCAGAAGCGTCACACTGATCGCCTTAGTCATGAGAATCCCGCCCGCGATGCCGGCAACATGGCTGAACACGTTCTCGTCTCCGAATTCGGAGAAGACACCGAAGTCCTTGCCGAAATGTACGTAGCTCAACAACTGCGCGCCATAAACTTCGGCGGCAGCCAGGAACCCCGTGATAACGCAAACCAGCACCGTCGCCAGAAAAATGTTGCGTCTGGGGTTTTCCACTTCTTCCGACAAAGTAGAGATGCCATCGAACCCGATATAAGTGAGCACCGCGACCGATGTTCCGTGAAAGACCCGGCTGAGAGTGAAAGTTTGCGGGTTGTAGAACGGATGCAGGAAATAAGCCTCCGGATACTGCGGCAGGTGGAAGATGTAGCGGATGGTGTACCAGAAGAAAGCCAGAATCACGGCACCCATGATGGCGCAGAGCGTCTTATTGATGCGGGCGGAAGTCTGCACTCCGCGCAGATTAAGCGCCGTAAACAACCCGGCAAAAATTAACGGCCACAACAGGCCGGGGTAAGGAATCTGATAGCGCGTTCCACTCAGCAGATCGGCCATCGCCTTGGCACACCAGATAGTGCAGATCAGTGGATTGAGAATGTAATCCATGGTCATGCTCCAGCCGGTGACGTAGCCGAGCGAAGGATGCAGTTCGCGCCCCACATACGTATAAGCAGAGCCCGCGCTGGGATACACCCGCGCCATTCGGCCATAGCTCATGGCCGTGAACACCATGGCGATCATAGCGATCAGAATGGACGTAACCACGTGCCCCTGCCCGGCGTTGCTGAAGACTCCATAGGCCGGCATGGGCGCCGTGGGCTGAATGACGATGATTCCGTAAAGAATGAGATCCCAAAGCGTGAGCGTGCGGCGGAGTCGAGGCGCAGACGGAGCAGCAACCGATGTGGTTTCCATGAGTCCCGCCTATTGGATTATGCGGAAGGCAAAACTGTCAAATATTAAAACGATTCTATAGAGCTAAGGAGAAAGTTCCGGGGCTGACTGCTTTCGATTAGAATCTGCCCAGCGCCGGAACTATTTCGATGAGCCATAGTCGAACCAGTATCCGCGATGCTCATTCCCTGACATGTGCCGAGTGTTGTATTCGAGAAGATAGTTCACGTGAGCATCGTCGAGAGGGAACGACTTGCCTGTCCCATATGGATAATCGTCCATCTTGAGAAATGGTAGTGGCGCTACGAAATTGCCTTCTGCGGCGTAGAAATCCATATCTTTCTCGTACCCGTTCGCGGCGAAGAAGTAATCGCGAACCCAGCCCTGAGGCAAAGCAGGCAATTGCGCGGGATCGAAATCGAGACGAACCTCATCTCCCGAGCCGAACACGACCGACTTGTCGTCCAGGTCGGTGAGGAGGGGCAAGACATCACCGTATCGCGTGTATGTTCCTGCGGGACGCGTGTACGGCCCCGTTGCGCTCGTCTTCTCGTAGATATATTGCACATTGCCCGGAGGCGAGCCTTCAATCTTCAGCGGGAACCCGTGGAACTGAAGATCCGCGCGGGCGAGTGGAACGGGATTCAGATGAACGTTGGAACTATCCCGAAGCCCCTCTCTTGCACCAGCGGGGCGAGAGCGTGCCCTGAGCTTGTCGAAGGGGATCTCGCGCGGACCATCCTGTGCGGTGCGGCTCACCTGAATGTTGTCCCAATAAATCTGCAGATTCGTCGTGAGGCGAATCTTCCGCGTCCCCACGGGAAGCTTACCGCTGAGATCGACGGTCATGGTGCGTGGACCGCCGGCGGGAAAACCCATATCATCCATCACTCGCACCCACTTGCTGTTCGCACCGTTCTCATTTCCGATCAGCGCTTCGACGTAGGGAGAGATCGCATGTACATCCGCCTGCGATGCGGCATACATGCTGTTTGCCGAAAAGTATTCAACCTCGCCGTGCATCAGCAGCCACAAAGGCCCACCGCGATAAGCCTCGCCCAGGTCGAGGACTAAACTGTGCGGCTTGGCGAAGCCCTGAAACTGCGTCAAGGCGAAATCGCCTACGTAACGATGTGCCAGCAGATCAGGCAAGACGTTGTGGCCGTGCTCATCCCACGCGCCCGCGGGCGGACGCGCATCTTTGCTGTTGCTCACCACCACCTTGAATTCAGGATACGGTGGGTTCGAGGCGAAATATTCGTTGGGATACACATCGACATCCGCCGGATGATCGATCGCCAGCAGCCGCGCTTGATCGAGATAAACGGCTTCCTCCAACGGTTCCATGAAACGGAAACTGAGCGTCGTCGCCGGTCGTTGGTCGTTGGTCGATGGCAAAATCTTTTCCCGAATCATTCCGCGATCGATCTTGATATATTCAACCGGACGCGGAATATCGCGCTGGCCGGGGCCGACCCAGTGTCCGACGACGCCCGCGCCGAGCATGTCAGCAACGAACTCGTAGCGCTCGCCGTTCCAGACAAACAGCGTGGGGCAGGAACTGCCGCGGCGGTCGATCTCCAGAAAATTCTGCTGCTTGTCGCCCGCGACATTGATTTCATCCTGCAGAACACCCGTGGGCCACAACATGCGCACAATGTCAGCCTCTTTCGCATCGCCGAGGCCAATCACGATGTCAGTGGAATTCTGCCCGAGGTAACCATTGGAACCGGCAATCTCAAACTTCTGCCGGTTGCCGCCCGCAAACACTTCCACCTTGGTTCCAATGGCGCTCTTGTTGTCGTTCAGGCCCTTGAGCGAAAGTCGCAGCCAGTGATTCTGATTCCCGCCCTCATTGCGCAGCAGCACGGCTGGCCCGTGATTCTGCGTGATGAGCAGATCGGTGGCGCCGTCGTTGTCATAATCTCCAGTGATGATCGCCCTTGGGTGTTCAAGATGAATCTTGTCGAGCCCAACATCGGCGGTAACGTCTTTGAAACCATCTGCGCCGAGATTGCGGAACAGCCGGACTTCGCCCTTGCCTTCTTTCGTTTCGCCAACCGCGACCAGATCGACCCAGCCGTCGTTGTCGTAATCGATGGCCGCAACGCCCCAAGCGTTACGCCACTCGACCTTTGGAAACTCAACCGGATCGAACTTCTTACCCTTATCGTTCCGCCAGAGGCTTACGCTCTTCCCATTCGTCCAGCCTGAGTGAGTGAATGTGACATCCATCCAACCGTCGTGATCGAAATCGAGTACAGCGGTACCTGCCATCGGCGCAGGCACGCGGCTAGACCAGGGCCTCCTTACCATGAACTTCCCTTCGCGAGGGTTTTCCAAAACTGCCGGCCC